>Ga0209514_10000200_pt1 | contig 134275 bp, 127 predicted proteins | sample Subgrocontami58m_FD_187452 | JGI IMG/M metagenome (GOLD analysis project Ga0209514, IMG submission 187452) | Subsurface groundwater microbial communities from S. Glens Falls, New York, USA - GMW37 contaminated, 5.8 m (SPAdes) (version 3) | ecosystem: Environmental > Aquatic > Deep subsurface... | reverse complement strand
GGCGGTTGCCTACTTCTTCCATCATCCGCGGATCGTCTTCGGTGTAATTTCCTATTATCTTGAATTTCCGCCACATGTTCCTGTCGGCTGACCAGACATTGTTTTCATTTTTCCAGGCGGTCATCGCTCCGACCGCTTCTTTTCCGGAAAGGTGGGAGTTGTCGTAGCATTCGATTGAGGAAAAATTATATTCATCACTTTTATGATTTTCCAGATACGGTTTATGAGCCAGGATTTTTTCCAGTATCAGCAATTCATAGGGATCGTTCAGTGAGCGGATGAATTTCCTGTCTTCTCCGGAAAGTATTTTTTTGATACGGTTTACATTCTTTCCGTAAGCCCTTTGCAGTTTTTTATCATCTGTCAGTTGTCCGTTGTTTTTCTGACAGCAATATCCCGGGCAGTTGTTTATCTGCGCATCAAGGCATAGCCGGAGATGCGGTTTGTGGGCGCAGTAAGGAATCGTCCGGCGGATGAGGCGGAGGACGGATTTCAGCGGATTCCCGTCGGTGAAGGGGCCGATATATTCCTGATTTTTGTCGTGAAGTTGGTGGGTGATGGCGATCCGCGGAAAATCTTCCTTGGAAATCGCAACATAGAAATAATTCTTGTCATCCCGGAAAAGGACGTTGTATTTAGGCTTCAGTTCTTTGATTAGTTTAGATTCGACGATGAGAGCTTCTATATTCGAGCGGAGGATAAGGATTTTCAAGGAAGTCGCTTCCTCGTGCAGGGATTTGGTCTTGATGTCGGTTATTTTGAGGTAGCTCTTCAGCCGGCTCCTCAGGTTGGAAGCTTTACCGACATAAAGAACATCTTTCCCGCGATGGAAGATGTAGATGCCCGGTTCTTTGGAAGCCGTCTTTATTTTTTGGATTATATGGGGTAGCATGGCGTTAGTTCTTCAAAAATAGATTAGAGAGGTTGTGATGTCAAATAAAATCAAGCTTTATGATTTGCGTAACCGTGATTATCCGAATAAGCGGGGAGATGTCTTCAGGAGCCTGCAAGTTTTTGAATGTTACGTCTGCGGAGCACTTTCCAATGAAGTCGTAATGGGCGGATGGCCGGGATATGGCGTAAGAGTCATCTGTCCGCAGAGTTCCGAGTGTTGGCATCATGCGCTTGAAGATAAAATCAATGCAATGGATGAATCTTTGGATAAAAAGATGAAAGATATGGTGCTGCCATTTCTGGCGGAAATAAAAGATGATTACGTTTTTGAGAAAGGTGCAACCGAAGTTTATATGTCTAAAGATGGTGCCGGTGATATAAGGACGAAGATTCCTTATCGCTGCAGATGCGGTGCTTTGACAAATAGGGTCGACATAAAAGAAAGGCGAGGAAAAGAAATTATGACCCCCATCTGTCCGCAGGTTGCCAGGGAATGGCATCGTCGGCTCATGAAGAAGTTTTCAGCGATTATTAAAAAAATGGATGGCGCCGTGAAGAGCATAAGAAAGCCTCTTCAGGAAAAGATTAAAAATAATTTGATTGGTGATCCAGATACGAATCTTAAGAAATCAATTACCAACGTCCGTTCGCGGAAGATGCATCAAGAATGTCCGCATCTATAAGACAGCAAACAAAAACCGCCGTTAGGCGGATTTTTTATTTCGAATTCGGGATTTTTTCAGGTAATTAAGAATTTTTATCTCCTGCCGGCTTATGATTTTCAGTGCAGCTTCCCGTTTTTCAAGAGTTGCGCATCGTTGCCAGTCGCAGTTCATTTTTATCAGATCGCATAGCATCATTCCAAGCCTGGCCAAGGTTTTTCCTGACAGTTTGGCCGCTTTGCGATGTACTAAATCCGTCAATTCTGACGCTCTTGCCTCTCTCCATTTATTTACGTTCTTCTTATGGTTCCTGCTTATCGCCAGCCCACCAAAGCGCTCGGCTTCTGCGGCGGCATCCCAGTCGATTCCCATCACTGGCTTTTTCTTGCTCAATTTTTTATCCGTTCAAATAACTATCCTTAAGGATAGCGGATATTGTTTAAAATACAATCAGGTATTATTGAAGAAGCTTTAGCAGGCTTTGGCCGGTCATTTCTGCCGGCTTCGGAACTTCCATCAGTTCCAGGATCGTCGGGGCGATGTCAGAAAGGATTCCGGAAATCTGTCCCTCGATCATGTTGATTTCCGTCTGGACTTTCGGCCTGGCGAATTCATTTCCGATCAGATAGACCGGAACGGGGGACGGATCGTGAGTGGTGGTGGATTCTCCGGTGCGTGGATTCATCATGATTTCGGTATTTCCATGATCGGCTGTGACGATCAGGATCGCGTCATTTTCGAGCGCGGCCCGGATGAGGGCGCCGACGGATTCATCCACGGTTTTCACCGCGATTTTGGCGGCTTCATAATTTCCGGTGTGCGCCACCATGTCTCCGTTCGCGTAATTGACGAGGATGAAGTCGAAGGATTTTTCCCGGATGGCCTGGACGACGCGGGAAGTGATTTCGACGGCCTGCATCTTCGGCTTTTCCGCATGGCTTATGACTTTTTCCGACGGGACGAGGATGCGGAATTCGTTTTCAAACGGCTGTTCCTTATAGCCGTTGAAGAAATAAGTGACATGCGCGTACTTTTCCGTCTCCGCGATACGCAGCTGAGTCTTTCCGTTTTCCGCCAGCACCCGGCCGAGGGGCATTTCCACGGTTTCGGAAGGAAAGGCGACCGGCGCATTGAAAATCTCCAGATATTTGGTGAAAGTCGCTATATAAAGGTTGGAAAAGGCGGTCACCGGAAACCGGGAAAATCCGGGCTCAAGGAATGCGCTGGCAATCTGGCGGATGCCATCTTCGCGGAAATCGAAGAATATCACGGCATCGTTATTCTTGATGCAATTTTCCGGATCGATCGTATGCGGTTCGATATGCTGGTCGGTCAGATTCTTATCATAAGCCTCCTGCGCGACTTCCTCGATTGTCTTTCCGGTCGGCCCGTTTCCAATCATGGCTTCATATGTGAACTGAGTCCGATCCCAGTGATTATCCCGCTCCAGACCGTAGAAACGGCCGGCGATACTGCCGACGGTCCAGCCTTCCGGAATATCTTTCTTGAGAAGATTCAGCAGGGGAACGAATATTTTCGGCGCACTGTCTTTGCCGTCGCTGAAAAGATGGAGATTTATTTTTGCCGTTCCGTTCTGCTTGGCGATTCCGATGAGATAAACCAGATGCTCATAGGAAGCATGGATATTGCCTTCAGTCAGGAGACCGATCAGATTAATGGCGCTATTGTTCTTTTTTGCGTGATCAAATGCATCCAACAAGGCTTTGTTCTTCGCAAAACTGCCGTCACGGATGGCGAGGGTGATGCGAGGATAGTGCTGGTAGAGGACCTTCCCGGCTCCGATGGTCAGATGTCCGACTTCGCTGTTTCCTTCCTCATTCCACGGAAGTCCGATGGAGATGCTGGAAGCCTGGAGCGACCCCATCAGGAAATTTTCCTTAACATAGTCCAGATTCGGAGTGCCTTCGGTATAGATCGGATTGGTGTCGTTTTTGGCGCCGACGCCCCAGCCGTCCAAAATTGCAAGAATTACTTGACGCTTAGTCATGTACCTTATTATAATATAAAAATATCAATTAATCAGTTACTAAATAAATCTGTATATTAGAGGGCGATCCTCTTATATCCTTAAATATGAATAGTTTAGATAACAAACAAATATATGTCGACAATTCTGGCAGTTTTGGCGGGTTTGGTTTTGGGAGCCGTAATCGGATACTTCGTACGTCAGGCGATCGTTTCTAAGCAGGCTGATTCAGTAGAGCAGAAAATTAAAAATTGGATGGAAGAAGCTCAGACCAAGTCCAAGGAGGTTATTTTGGACGCGAAAGAGCGCGCTTCCAAGTTATTGGAAGAGGTGAAGACCGAGGAAAAATCCCGCAAGGTCCAGCTGGATAAGCTGGAAGAGAGGATTCTCAAGAAAGAGGAGGCTATGGAAAAGCAGTATGCCGACCTGACTTCCCAGAAAATGAATCTTGAGGAAGAGGCGAAGAGGGTCAATGCCAACCGTGCGGAATTGGACACTTTGAAATCCAAGATCCTCGGGGAATTGGAGCGCGTAGCCAGCCTTTCCGTCGAGGATGCGAAAAAGCAGGTTCTCAAAAAAGTGACCGAAGAGCACCGCGGTGAGCTGGCGATGGCTTTGAGCAAGTTGGAGACCGAACGCCGGGAGGAAATTGAGAAAAAGAGCATGGGCATCATCACTACCGCCATCCAGCGTTATGCTCGTTCCCATGTTTCCGATGTGACCACCAGCTCCTTCCAGCTTCCGAGCGAAGATATGAAGGGCAAGATTATCGGACGCGAAGGACGCAACATCAAGACTTTGGAAAGGCTGACCGGCGTGGAAATCATCGTCGATGAAACTCCGGACACCATCATCTTTTCCTCTTACGATCCGCTCCGCCGCGAAGTGGCCCGCATGACAATGGAAAAACTTCTCAAAGACGGACGCATCCAGCCGGCGAAGATCGAAGAAAAGGTTGCGGAATCACAGGGCGAGCTTAACCGCCGCATGATGGAAATCGGAGAAAACGCCGCTCTGGAAGTCGGAGTGGTCGGATTGCCTAAGGAAATCATCCAGCTTCTCGGCAGATTGTATTTCCGCACCAGCTTCGGACAGAACGTGCTCGTGCACTCGATTGAGATGGCGCATGTCTCGGCCATGATCGCCGCCGAACTCGGTGTGAACATCGAAGTCGCCAAGAAAGGCGCGCTTCTGCATGATATCGGCAAGGCCATCGACCATGAAGTCCAGGGGACCCACGTCGAGCTCGGCCGAAAGATCCTGCAGAAATACGGGATTGACGAGGAGGTCGTCAAAGCGATGCAGTCCCATCACGATGAATATCCGTATTCCAATCCGGAATCCTATATCGTGACCACTGCGGATATCCTTTCCGCCGCCCGTCCGGGAGCCCGCCGCGGAACCGTGGAAAATTATATCAAGCGCCTTGAAGATCTGGAAAAGATCGCCACCAGCTTCGAAGGGGTCAAGAACGCCTATGCGTTGTCCGCCGGCCGTGAAATCCGCGTATTCGTGGTTCCGGAAAAGATCGACGACTTCGGCGCTCTGCAGATGGCCCGCAATATCGCCAATAAGATCCAGACTGACATGAAATACCCGGGTGAAATCAAAGTGAACGTCATCCGTGAAATGAGGGCGGTGGAGGTCGCCAGGTAGTCTAAAGTTTCGGCCCAAGGCCGACCAGCCTCGGGCTGGAAAAAGTCTATAAAGTCTGAAGCCATCGACTTCAGAAGACGGATTCGTAAAGGTCGAAAATTGTTCGATTATTTATAATATCCGCTTGTCGGCAGGCGGATAAATTTCAGAAGAAATCCGGTAATTCCGATCTTTTTTGGTTTAGTTGATTAAAAAGGAGGCATTGATTATACTTTAGGACAGTTATCTTAAGCATACGGGAGGGGTCGCATGATAAGCGTCATCGCTTTTGTAAAATCCCATTATATTCTCTCCGGATCGGTTTATCTGTCGGTCGGATTGATATTCATTCTGTTGTATTGGGCAGTTAATAGCCTTTTAGATTTTACGATCGGATTGACTACCGGCCTGGTGAATGCCATATATCGGGATAAAGTTTTTCCAAGCGATATGCATAGCGGTCCAAGCCTCCTTATTTCCTTATTGTGTCTCTTCGCTTGGCCGCTTGTTCTGGCGTGCGTTATGATCGGAATATTCCTATCTGTCATATGGGGAGTGATGAAGGCCGCCTTCTCTGCTCTGAAGAATTTTCTCGCGGGATTTTCTGAATTCCAATCCAATAAAAAGTAATACCGGTTCTGCCGGTATTTTTTAATATGCGATTAACATTCGAAGCGAATGTTCTGTTAGAGGTCTTTATTTTTGAAAGCGGGCGGGATATGATATTCCCAGCTACGTTGAATATGGAGATAGGAAAAAATGAAATGTCCGAACAGCGAGTGCGGCGGGATATTGATTGAATCCCGCGCCGATTGGCATTACCGGGAATGCGGATTATCGAATGTGATTCTCCGGGGGATGCCGGTATTGCATTGCCTGACCTGCGAACACAGGAATGTCGTCTTTTCTGAATCCGAATTCGCCTACAAGGATATCTCCAGGGAGCTGCTGCTTCTTCCCAGAACCTTGCTGGCGGATGAGATGCGGTTTCTTCAGGAAGAGATGCGTCTTCGGGATTCCGAGCTTTCATTCAAGATGAAGCGGAGCTTGAAGGAAGTCCGGAGATGGCTGAGCTGGAAGTCGGCGCTTGATCCGATTTCAGATCTGCGAGTGCGCCTGCTCGGAGCGGAGAGGATTTTCTGCGAACCGGAGGCCGGCAGGATGAAGGACGCTGTCCTCCGCATGTTCCGGACAGAATATCAGGACAAATCTTCATATCATCGGATGATTTTCATCCAGTGCGGAAATAAAAAGTAAAAACGGCCTTGAGCCGTTTTGTTTTTGGAAAATATTCTGTATAATTTAAAGTATCATTAAAAATAACAGTCGAATATAAAAAATAAAATTTTAAATTTATGACAAAAGAAGGACTTGTGCAGGCGGTCATGAAAGCGACGAAGATGGAAACCAAGAAAGCCGCCCAGATGGCGACTGAAGCTGTTTTCGAAGTGATCACCAAGACTCTCGCCCGCGGTGAAGAGGTGGCAGTGACCGGGTTCGGAACTTTTAGGGCGGTCAAAGTCGCCGCGCGTCAGGGTGTGAATCCGAAGACAGGAGAGAAAATTCAGATTGCAGCCGCAGTCCGGCCTAAATTCAAGGCTGGAAAAGGACTTAAGGACGCAGTTGCGTAATCTATTCCGACAGTCGTGAGGACTTCCGGAAAAATTAAAAATCCCTCCGTTCGCGGAGGGATTTTTATTCGCTTCTGGTTATTTTTCCAAGCTCCAGGAAAATCGAGTAGGCTTTCCGGATATGCTGCATGGATTTTTCCGTGAAAGATTTGGAATCGTAGATGTCCCTGGCCAATTCCTTTTCGTTTATCCTGGCATTCTTGAAGGGGAAAAGGGAATTATTCAGGGCGATCAGGATGATGTTCCTGGCCTGCCCGTTCAGTTCATGCGCCTCCCTGATTTCCGTCCCGGCTTTGGCGAGAAGTCCCTCAGCTTCCTTATCCGATTCCTTCAGGGAATTCTGATATTCCGCAAGATCGTTTTTGACCCGTTCCAGGCGCTCGTCGGTTACGGAAAGGATGTTCTTCCCCTGGAATACGAAAGTGAAAGCCACCACTTTTTCCGTCTTCGGATTGTAGACAAAAGTTCTCCAGTCTTTGAAATCCGCAGCCAGCTGTTTTATGTCATCCAGCGTATCGGCCTTATCGAGGCGGTTCCGGATTTCTTTCAGTCCGTTGCTGTTCTCCTTCACCAGTTCGGTCAGGGCAGTCCTCATTTTTTCCTGCTGTTCATTGAGGTTTTCCAGTCCTGAGAGCCGGCTGAGCAGATCGGATTGTTCCAATTCCGTCAGGTCGAATATCTTCCGGACTGCTTCTTTTCTGGCGGTGATTTCCTGGCGGAGTTTTTCCTCCGGGGAGAGTTCGGAATTTTTCCTGAGCATCAGAAGCGTGCCGATGCGGTTGGCGATCTCCCGGATGGTTGACTGGAAGGATTCCTGGGCGTGGCTCCTGGCCGCGGGCAAAAAAAGACCCGCAACAATCAGGGCCGAAAGAACCGTCTTGCTGAGTTTTTGATTAAAGATTCGAATCATTTAACAGGGATCTCAATTGGGCGTCCGTGTCGCCGAGGGCGTCTCCGGAGGTTTCATTGAGAGCGACTTCGACTTTCTTTGCGGAATTTTCATAGTATCTGACCTGGGCGATCTGGATCTGGATGTCCATTTTCTCTATTTCATTATTGAGGCTGTTCGCATCCAGGGCGGAAAGCACGGCCGGGGAGACGAATTTGCGGTTGAAGAGGGAAATGCCGCCGACCATCATGAAGATCATCAGGGCGGAAAGGCCGAAGGCGAAGCTGGACTGCATCATTTCCGGCAGAAGATCCGCGAGAGTGAAAGGTCTCGGCTGATTCTGGGCGGAACTCAAAATAAGCATCTTGGATCGTGCCTGGAATTCCGCGCTCGGTCTTATGTTTTTAAGCCTCGTGAATGTCTGTTCCATTTTCTTTTTGATATATGTCCTTGAGTTCCTTGAGTGCGCGGTGCTGCATCAGCCGGATGGCGCCTTCGCTTTTTTTCAGAGCGGAGGCGATTTCGCTGTTTTCCATCTCTTCGATGAACCGCATGATGATCAGATCCTGATAATCCGGCCTGATCTTGGAAAGGCATTTTCTGACCATTTCCATTTCCAGAGCCGTGTCCAGTTCTTTCTGCGATGACTGGACCAGCTGGATGCTGTTCTCGTCGACGAGCTCGATCTGGACGCTGCTCTTGGAAGTCCGGTAGAAATCGATCACGGCATTTCGGGCGATCTGATAAAGCCAGCTGGAGAAGGGGAATCCTTTGTCCTTGTAGCTCGGCATGTTTTTCCAGGCGCTCAGGAAGACTTCGTGGCAGATATCTTCGGCCTCGTCTTTCCGGCTGACCTTGAAAAGGACGAACCGGTAGATCTGGGGAAGATAGTGGTCGTAAAGGGCGCCAAAGGCCTCTTTACTGCCCTTCTTAGCTTCTTTTATATGTTGTTTTTCAGCTTCTAACATAGATAACGAATGAAGGGGGGTTTGGTTACTGCGGCTTCCTGACCCCTCATACTTTCATTATACGCCTGTTAAGAATTAAAAATCCGTACCATCGGTACGGGCGCATGGAACCATTATGGGATATTTTTTATTAGGATTCAAGTATTTGTCGGAGTGCTGGGAATCGAACCCAGGCTTCCTGCTCCCAAAGCAGGTATACTACCATTATACTACACTCCGAAATCGGTTCTTCCATATACTAACCGCTTTCCCGGGAAAATAAAAGGTTCGCTTTCAATCTGATCGGTGAAGATTGCGGGTGTCGGATTTTCCTGTTATATATTAATCAAAGTCCATTGCCCTCGTAGCTTAATGGATAAAGCAGGACTCTTCTAAGGTCTTGATGGGGGTTCGATTCCCTCCGAGGGCACATTTGTATTACTATTGACAAAATAGCATAAAGTATGCTATATTATATATAACTTTGACAGTGAAATAAGCTCAGATCTCTGCTCCGAGCCCCGCTCAGAAGTGACTCCTCGGGCCTCGGTTGCAGCGTCTCCGCCTGCGTCGTCCGGCTTAAGCGCCGATTAAAGCGCGTTTAGGTCCTGACAAAGGCGGCCCCGAAGTGCCCGGCGCGCGCTGCGCCGGCTTCGCCGAAACGATGATCCCTGCCGCCCTGTACCTTGCGTAATCGGCAGGTGACATCGGGAGGTCGCAGTGAACGGTCCCTAAAACCGTAGCTGTTAAGACCCGCCGGTGCATAGCGCAAAGCGAACACCGGCACACTTTTGCAGTTATTTTCCTTAAAGGAGAATCAAATGGCCAAGTTGCGCCTGCCTTACGAAGAGAAGGTGCTGTGCGGTCTGGCGCTGGATCCCGGCGTCTCGGCTCTGGAGAAGCCGGCTGACGACGAGCTGTCGGCGCGCGAGATGCGGAAGTCCTCCGGGTTCATTCCGGACGAGGATCTCGGCATAGAGCATGTGCAGGCCAGCTTCCTAAGCGAGAGCCAGAAGCAGGCGTGCATGGATCCGCTCGAGTACGCGGCCGCCAAGCGCGACCCGGAGCAGTACGGTCCGAAGCCGCTCGGGCGCAACCTGCGCTTCAGCTGAGCCAAGCCACCGGGACTTTAACCGGCAAACCCCGCAAAAGCTATATGCTTGAAGCGGGGTCTTTTTTTACTTGCGGAAATAATTGGGAGGAGTATATTGTAATCAAGTGCTGATTCAGGGAAGCGGGGTATGTTCTGCAAGGAATCCAGGAAATCTTTGAAAAAGCGATTTGAGAAAGCATTGGATCTGATCTGGAAGTCGGGCGATCCTTTGCCGGAAGATCCGGAGCCTAAGCTGCCGAAAGCGCCGCTTTCGAAAGACCAACTTGATGCGACCCGGGATCCGCTCGATATTCTGATTGAAAGAGAAGGAAAATAAAAAACCGCATTGCTGCGGTTTTTCCTATTTCGTCAGTCTGTCGAACTCTTCCATTTTCCGGCCGTATTCCGCATTGAGTTCTCCCACTTCCTTGGCCGCGGCGTTCATGGCTTCGATTATCTTCTGTCCTTCATCGGAATTGCCTTTGATGTCTCCGGCGAATTTGAAATCAAGTATCTGAAGCAGTCCTTTCAGGGAGGAATTATAGGAGATTATTTTCTCCACGAGTTTCAGTTCGGTTTTGATGGCGTCATTGGCCAGGTTGCGGGCTTTCACCGGCGTGACTGTCCCGAGGTATTCGGCCATGGTCAGGAATTCATTGTTCAGTTCGACGGCCTTGGAATTTATCTCGGATGAGCGCTGGAGTTCCTGGCTGACCATTTCCGAAGCGAGGAGGAACTGGTATTTCCTGTCCAATTCTGCGATCTGATCCAGATTCTTATTGGATTCATTGAGCATGGATACGAGTTCGGCGGCTATTGTCGCGGCGCGGCCGCGGGCGTCCTTGAAGCTCTGCGGTACGAAAGCTTTCCCTACCAGAACATAGCCTCCGAGCCAGATTGCGGCCCCGATGGCGAGAATCGTCAGTATGTTGCGGGATCTCTTGGTGAGAGTCATGATATAGGAATTATAAATCCAAAACAGGGGAACAGGCAAGAAGGATTGAATATCGCAAAAATCTTATTTATAATGGAAATTCGGAAGCGCGGGTATCGTATAATGGCAATACAATAGGTTTCCAACCTGTGGACGGGGGTCCGATTCCCCCTACCCGCTCAAAATTTAAATATCCCTGATGGGATATTTTAATTTGAGGTTATGAGGAATCGGACCAAGTCGCACCCCGTATCAGGAAAGGTGGGAAACCGAAGGTGTCCCAGACGGGGGTCGGGGTGCGGCGGAATGGTTCGGTGAGCGAGCGGACCATCCGGTCGCGAGTGAAACCTTGATTCCCCCTACCCGCTCATAAATTAAAAAACGCCGTTGGGCGTTTTTATCTATCAAGGTACTTCTGGGAAAATTCCGGAGCGATATAGTAGATTCCGGCCGGGAGGATCATCCTGCCGATCGGATTGCTGGCTTTCAGGAAGTCGCTTCTCATTCTTTCGAAAATCGATCCCATCCGCATATCGAAGGCATTCATCTCCATGACTGCGGCGTTCGGACAATTTCCGAGTTTCTTCGCGAGATCGACCGCGTCTTCGAAATATCCGAGCGAGTCGACCAGATGATTCTTCTGCGCCTGTCTGGCGGTGTAGATCCGGCCGTCGGCGAGCTGGCGGATAGTTTCCACCTCCATCTTTCTTCCGGTGGCGACTACGCGGACGAATTCATCATAGCTTTCATTGATCCAGGCCTGGAGGATCTTTTCCCCTTCGGGATCCAGCGGGCGGTAGGGGGACATCATGTCTTTCTGCGCCCCGGATTTGATGGTGTGCATTTTTACGCCCAGCTTATCCATGAGTCCGGAATAATTCGGGAATTGCGCGATCACTCCGATGCTGCCGGTGACCGTGGCCGGAGTGGCCATGATCTTGTCGGCGGGAGCGGATATGTAATACGCGGCTGAAGCGGCCACGCCGTTGAAAAAGGCGATGAGCGGCTTTTTGGAGCTTTTGTATTTCAGGATTTCCCGATGGATGAGGTCTGTGTCATGGACGCCGCCTCCTGGACTGTCGACGCGGAGGATTACCGCCTTCACTTCCGGATCTTGCGAAGCGGAGCGGAGTTCGGCCGTGAGCTTTTCCGTGAGTCCGGGCATTCCGATGATTCCGTATACGGAGATGACGGCGACCTTGTCAGTCGAGGTGGATTTGACGATCGGCTGCATGCGGACTTTCATGTCGGTCGGGACCATCCGGTTTATGTCCTGATTTCTCGGTGCGGAGAAAAAGAGATTTTTCAGAATGAAGAATCCGACGAGTACAATGCCCGCCCAGATCGCATATTGAAGAAAGCTCGTGCCCTCTTCCCGTTTCTCGTTCTGCTCGTCCATTCATGTTCCTGATTTCAAAGTACCATTTAATAGTAGATTAGGCCGCCGAATGCGTCAATGAATAATAAATCTTGAATTATGGCCTTTATTTGCCCTGATTCAATATAAAAAATCCCATATTGGGATTTTTTATATTTGTGCCGCGGGAGTGAATCGAACACTCGACGCCAGCCTCTTCCAAGGCCAATTGGACTATATCATCATCCCGAAATTTTTCGGGAGCCAGGCGCTTCCACCGATCTTTAATCGGCGTACTCCCCGAAGGGATAGTCTCTACACCTTTCCGTCAGCTGACGGACTTGGCTCGGTATTGTTTGATTTCATCAAGTTTTCACCGAGTTCACCTGGTTTTTCAATCTACTTTGCAATAGAAAGCCCCAAAGATTTAGGGCTGCGCTCTACCACTGAGCTACCGCGGCATCATATTCGCATCTGTACTTATATTACTAAAAAACGGGATAATTGCAATAACAAATTATCTTGGTAGAGCAATGTATGCTATACTATATCAATATGAAAATCTGCAAATTATGCCTGAATGAATTCAAGGATTATCAGAAAAGAGGGAGGACCAGATGTGGATCGTGCAATACAAAAATAAGGCGCTACAGGGCTAAGGCCGCCGCAGTCAGATTTCTTGGGGACAGATGCGTGAGATGCGGATGGAGGGGCAATCAGGCCGCATTTCAATTTCACCATAAAAATCCCGCAGAGAAAGATTTCACTATCGGCAATGTGGCGAATAAGAGCTGGGATTCCATAAAATCTGAAATGCAAAAATGCATGTTGTTATGTGCGAATTGCCATATGATCGAGCATAGTTCAAAATCCGAATCCAAATTTTTGAAAGAGGCATTGAGATACAAAGGCAGGAAGTTGGAATTTTGAATAGGGAATTCACTCCCGCGGCACAAATATAAAAAATCTCCCGATCGGGAGATTTTTTATTCGAGATGGATCGCAGTCTGGAAATCCTTGAATCTTTCCAGGAGAGCGGGATGATTTCCAAGTTCCGGATCGTTGGAAAGGATCGCTTTGGCGGAATCCCTCGTGGCTTTGACCAGCAGGATGTCCTGGAGGGCGTCCATGGCCACATCCGGAAGTCCGGTCTGCTTGTCGCCGAGGAACTGTCCAGGTCCGCGCATCTGAAGGTCTTTTTCCGCGAGCTCGAAGCCGTTTTTGGCGTCGATCAGGGATTCCAGTCGCTTGATGACTGTGGCTGATTCGGATCCGGAGAAAAGCAGGCAGTAAGACTGGTGTTCGCCGCGTCCTACGCGTCCGCGGAACTGGTAGAGCTGGGAGAGTCCGAAGCGGTCCGCGCCTTCGATCATCATGATCGTCGCATTCGGAACGTCCACTCCGACTTCTATTACGGAAGTGGAGACCAGGATGTCGTATTTCCTGTCCTGGAAATCCTTCATGATCTGGTCTTTTTCCTTCCCTTTCATTTTTCCATGCAGCATCACGACTTTCAGATCGGGGAAGATTTTTTTGGAAAGCCGTTCGAATTCTTCCTTTACGGATTTCAATTCCAGCGCCTTTTTCTTGGCCTCAGTTAGAACCTCGCCCTCCTTCACTTCGCCGGCTTCGATTCTCGGACAGATGACGAAAGCCTGGCGGCCTTTCTGGATTTGTTCGCGGATGAATTCATAGGCTTTTTTCCGGTTTTCCGGCGCGACTATCCTGGTGACGATTTCTTTCCTGCCAGGCGGAAGTTCGGTGATTGTGGAAAGATCCAGATCTCCGAAAACCGTAAGGGATAATGTGCGTGGAATCGGAGTGGCGCTCATGGAAAGGAAGTGGGGGATGACCTTCTTTTCTTCCCCGTTATCCTGTTTTAGGAGAGCGGCGCGCTGGGAGACTCCGAAGCGGTGCTGTTCGTCCACAATCGCGAGTCCGAGATTTGAAAAGCCGACGCCCTTCTGGATGACCGCATGGGTGCCGATGACGATTTTCACATTTCCGGCCGCGATCTCCTTCAACAGCTTGGCTTTGGTGATTTTCTGGCCGAGTTTGTCTCCGAAAGAACGTTCGGTCTTGCTGGCGGTGAGAAGAGCCACCCCGCCGTCGAACCACGGAAAAGTTTTCGTGATTGTCCGGTAATGCTGGCTGGCCAGGACTTCGGTCGGAGCCATGAATGCGGTCTGCGTATTGTTTTCAGCCGCTATCAGAGCTGCGACCGCGGCGATGACGGTTTTCCCGGACCCGACATCTCCCTGGAGAAGGCGGTTCATCGGCTTGGTCCCGGCCAGGTCATCGGCGATTTCCTGAAGGCTGGCTTTCTGCGAGGTCGTCAGCTGGAACGGCAGCTGCTGGACGATTTTCGCCAATTTTTCCCCGGGAAATTCCAGTTTCAGCGCCGGTTCCTTGGCGAGCTGGATTTTCATCTTCAAGTTGTTCAGCTGGAGAAGGAAAAGATTTTCAAATGCGAATCTTTTCTTCGCTCCGGCGGCATCCGCGGCCTGGAGAGGGAAGTGCATCCGTTTTATAGCCACATGGAGGCTCGGCAGCTTGTTCTCCTTCAGTATTTCTTCCGGCAGGAAATCCTCGACAAGCTCAAGGGATTTTAGAATCGGCTTTATCAGGAAGCGCAGGCCTTTGGAAGTCAGTCCTCGGGTTTCCGGATAGATCGGAATCAGTCCGGCCGTATGCTTGGCTTCGCCTTTGCGCATCGAGTCGATCGGTTCGTAGGAAGGGCTGGCCAGGTAGATTTCCCGGTTGGAGCGGGTGACTTTTCCGGCGAAATTATAATAATGCCCGTGTTTCAGGATGTTGGTGACATAAGGCTGGTTGAACCAGACGGCCTTCATACCTCCGGTTTCATCGACAATGATCGCTTCGGTTATAAGCAGATTCTTTTTCCAGGTCCGGCGGGTTGAGATCTGATTGATCATTCCCTGGACTGTGACTGACTGGTCAACTGCGAGTTCGCCGATCGGCACGACTTTGGAATAGTCTTCGTAGCGGAACGGAAAATGCCAAAGCAAATCCTTTACAGTACGTATACCGAGTTTTTGGAGTTTGGCGGTGAACTTCGGGCCGACGCCCGGAATGGCGCTAAGGTCGGTTTTTAGTTGGATTCCAGCCATAAAGGGTTGCCCCTAATCAGGATGTAGATATTATACCAAGATTTCAGTAAAAACAATACCTGTCTCAAAGGTTGAAAAATCAGTTAAAAAATTGTAGAGTATATAAATAAAATGCGTCCATAGCTCAGCTGGTAGAGCAACTCCCTCTTAAGGAGATGGTCCCAGGTTCGAATCCTGGTGGACGCACAAAATAAATAAACCCGCTATGCGGGTTTATTTATTTTTACATTAGAGTCGAACCAATCGCACAGTTTTTTACAATCTCTTCTTGGATTGCGCTGAAATCATCCTTTCCAGTATTATGAAAAGTACTATTCCGACAGCGAGCGCGGCTTCTCCGTATTTCAAATAATCCTTAAGGAGGTAGGAAAGCGAGGCGCTGGAGAAATAGGCGATAGCTCCGACGACGGACATCCAGAGCAGGGTCGCAAGGATGTCGCTTTCTTCCAATTTTTTCCATTTGAGGTTCAGCATGCCGGCGCGGGTGATTATGGCGCGGTTGAAGCCATAGGTGAATTTCGCCAGGAAGATTGTCCGGAACGGCCGTTCGCGCAGATGGTCATCGAACGGCTTGGCCAGTTTTTCCGCCCATTGGGTTACAATCGGGAATTTTTGTCCGAACCGAATTTTTGCTCCGAGGGTGTACCAGAGGTTGTCGCCGAGGATCATTCCCCAGAGGGCGGCGAGGATCGCCGGAAAAAGACTGAGGTATCCCTGGTGTGCCAGGAAGACGGCGGTGAAAAGCACGGTGTCTCCTTCGAACATCATTCCGACGAATATAAGGATGTAGCCGAGCGGCTCCCAGACGGTCAGATAGTGGGCGAATAAGGATTCCATAATTGATTTATCGTGCCGAGGCGCGATATTATATATAAGTATATCACTTCATGAATAATCAGGATAAAGAAATAATGCTTACAGTGAAGAATCTCACTGTTCTCGCGAATAAATCCCGCGTCTTGGATGACGTGGGTTTTGAAGTCGTCCGGGGAGATGTCCTTGCGGTCATCGGTCCGAATGGAGCCGGGAAAACCACCTTGTTCCGGGCGCTTCTCGGCATGCAGGATTTCAAAGGGGAGGTTTCCTGGAAAAAGGACGTCCGGATCGGCTATGTCCCGCAGAGGATGGAGATTGAGACCGACATTCCGCTGACTGTCCTGGAGTTCCTCCGCCTTCGCGGTTCGGAAAATTTTTCCCGGGAAAAAGCCAAGGAGGCTTTGGATGCGGTCATTCTTCCGGAAAAAATCCTGGATTCCGGATTCGGAGAGATCTCCGTCGGTCAGCGGCAGCGGGTTCTGATCGCCTGGGCTCTGCTCGGCAAGCCGGAGGTCCTGCTTTTCGACGAACCGACCGCGGATATCGACATACGGGGTCAGGAATCAATCTATCAGCTCCTCCATCATCTTCAGGACAAATACAATCTGACCATCATCCTCATTTCACACGATCTGAACATCGTATATAAATATTCCGAGAAGGTTCTCTGTCTCAACCGTCAGAAAATCTGTTTCGGCGCTCCCCAGGATGTATTGAATGCCGAACAGATGCAGAAACTTTACGGCGGGGAGCACGCTTTTTATCATCATTTGGACGAACATCAGCATTAAAATATGGAAATGATAATTTATCAGCTTTTGGTGGGAACTTTCGTTTCAGCGGCCGCAAGCCTGCTCGGAGTTTTCGCAATCCTTAAAAGAATGTCATTGGTCGGCGATGCGCTTTCACATGTGGCCTTGCCGGGTATCGCGCTCGCGCTCTATCTGAAGATCGATCCTTTTCTCGGGGCCCTGGTCCTGCTTTTCTTTTCCATAATCGGAATCTGGCTGTTGGAATATTACAGTAATCTTTCCATCGACACCCTGGTCGGAGTTTTTTTCACCGCTTCTCTGGCGCTCGGCGCATTGTTGATTCCGGAACTTGAACTCCTGGAGGCTCTGTTCGGCGACATTTCCACTCTTACCGCCAATGATGTCTGGCTTTCAGTCGGACTTTCCGCCTTCCTTATATTCCTCCTTGTCGCAATACATAAAAAATTGGCGCTGCACATGGTTTCCCAGGAGCTCGCCAGTTCCATAGGCGTGAAATCCAAAACCATCGAATTCATATATCTCATGCTTTTCGCCCTGGGCGTCGCCCTTGGAATAAAATTCATAGGCGCGCTTCTGATGGGCGCGCTCATCATCATTCCGGCCGCTGCGGCCAAGAATGTCACGCGGAGCCTTCATGGCTTCATGGGATTGAGCGTATTTTTCGGCGTTCTTCTCGCAGTTGTCGGCGTTTATGCGTCGGATCTTTCCGGATATCCTCCTGGTCCGATATTCATCCTGACCGGAACGGCGCTTTTCATAGTTTCATTGCTGATACGGGCCGTCGTAAGGCGTTAAAATTATGCAGCTTGAGCATATCGATACAAGGAAGATTTTCATAGTCTCGGCGCTTGTCGGAATTTTTATCGGCGCCGGAGTGTGGTATTGGCAGAACAGCTGGAGCAGGCCGGGATCGGTGTTCCGGGATGTGATCTCTGCTATCCAAGATTTTTCATCCGTTAATCTTTCCGCCGAACCGTCAGTCCGGCAGATTCCGGCAGATGATTTTTCCGCGGAATTCATAAGCAGGGAGGAATTCGTCTCCCGGACGAAGGAAAATCCGGTTGATGAGCTCCGGAAGATCTGGAACCGCTGATTTCCGGACATATTGATTTTTTTATTCGGGAAACTTTATACTTGAAAAGGTTCGTTTAACGTCCCAAAAGGAGAAAAAATGAAGAAATCCGTTCTCGCCGTCATTGCTGTTTTTTCAGTCGCACTCTGCGCTCCGGTTCATGCGGAGGATCATTCCCGGCATGTTTCGACCGATACCAAAGTGATATGGCCGGATTATCACAGTTCTTCTTGGACCGTGGCCAACGCGGAGATGCTTCTCGTTCCGGTCCGTGTCTCTTTGGAGAATAACAGTTCTGTCTTCGGCCCCGGTCAATATAATGTCCGGGTCGGAACCGTGACTACCATCATGGATTCCAAGAGAGAGGAAACTGCGAAACTGATCGTCGTCGAGGTCGACATCCTCAGCGTCTCGTCAGTCGTCCGCGCCATGTATATGAACGGCATGCCCGGCCATCTCGCGAGACAAGTCATGATCAAAGGGGAGTGGAAGGATGTTCCTGCTGACGCCGGGATGGAGATCGGAGTGGACAACTCCGAAGGAGTTGTCCGGAAAAATGAGGCTCCGGTTGTCACGCTGATCGTCAAGAATGAAAGCGGAGAGCTGATGCGCGTGACCGTCGGCAATAAGCCTCAGGTAAAATCTAAAAAGAAGTGAGGCATTCCCCCCGAAAACGGGGGATTTTTTTATTCACAAATTTCTTTTATCTTTATCCGGAACTGAAGTATAATTTCAATATAGACAGTATGCCAGGCAGCAGATCTGGGGCGAGAATCTGATTTATCCGCCCTACCGACTGGCATCAAAGATAGGATAGTAAATAATAAACAGTATAAATAATTAACAATAAGTCAGATTCTGCGGATAAACACCGCAGGCTCTCACCACCTGGTATGAAGGAAAAAATTTCAAACCTGCAGGCGATCAGAAAAATCAGGGAAAAGGGCATTGAGGAGCGGGAAAAAATAAAGAAGATAGTCATCCAGCGCAAGGATGACGTGCTTACGGCCCTTGAAAAGAATTGGCGCGACTGGGCTTTTCGGCCGCTGACGAGGATTTTCCGTGCGCTTGGGATAAGGGCCAATCATATAACCTATGTCGGATTCATCCTTATCGGTCTGGCCATATGGATGTATTTTAAGGAATACGATTTCATCACCCAGTTCGTGATTCTAGGTCTGGCTCTGTTTTCCGATGCCATTGACGGCCCGACTGCGAGGAATAATGATGATGTGACCATACTCGGCACCTGGATGGATCACATTCGTGACGGATCTCTGGTCGCCTGGGTCTCTTTCCTGATCTACGATTTCGGACTGTTGAGCGGTGAGATAATCCTGTTGATCTGGTCTCTGGAACTTGTTCTGGCCTGGATTTCCGTGAAGGATTTTCTCGTCAGATATCTCAAGGGATTGTCCCGGGAGGAAGAGGATGATCTGGTCCGGAAATTTTCCCTGGATAATCTTCAGGCATCCCTCATCGGCCGGTTGCAGTTCTCCTTCTGGTCGATCGGATACGGATTTCTGCTGTTCTATCTGTTCGTTCCGGATATTATGTTCATAACGATTGGACAGACGCTGATAGTCCTGGAAATAATCTTCGCAGCGCTGAATATCTCGGACTCATATCAGAAATCCATTTGATCAAAATCCCCTCGGCTAGAGGGGATTTTGATTGGCGTGCTTGGGAGATTTGACCGTGACTTCATAGATATCCGGATTGATATCCGGATCCTGTTCAATGGCCAGCTGCAGCCTGCGGTTGGTCTGATTATGAAGGAAATAATGCCACCATCGGCTCGGGGCCACCTGAGGGATGAACACTATCAGCGAATCATTCTTCCATTGCTTGTCCACCTCTTTCAGATACCCGAGAATCGGTCCGATGAGGTCGCGGTACGGGGAATAGAGGATGTCGAGTTGGATGTCGGAAATATGCTGTTCCCATTGTTTTTTTATTTCCGCACCGTCTTTTTCATCGATGGTGATATGCACTGCGCGGATATGCGCCGGCTGGAAGGATCTTGCGAGTTTAAGGGCGTAAAGCGTTCCTAGATTGAATCGGGAAACGAGCAGGACGGCGGTTTTTTCCGGAAGGACTTCCGGAACCTGATTTTTATCCAACGCCAGAACCTTTTCGACTTTCAGATAATGCTGTTTCACTTTTTTCATTCCGCTGATGATAAGCAGGATCGCCGGAACCAGAAGCCAGGCGCCATGCGTGAATTTGGAAAGGAAGACTATCACGAAGACAACCGCCGTGGCTGCGAGCCCGATCGCGTTGATGGCGATATTTTTGCCGTGCCCCTTCCCTTCATTCAGCCAATGCACGATCATTCCGAACTGGGAAATGGAAAATCCGAGAAATACTCCGACAGCGTAGAGCGGTATGAGCGCATGGACGTTTCCGTTGAAAAGATATATCAGGGAAGCGGAAAAGAGCGACAGAAGCATGATGCCGTTTGCAAAGACCAGCCTTGATCCCAGGTTGAGGAATTGGCGCGGAAAATAACCGTCCTTTGCAAGCTGCGATGCGACGCGCGGAAAATCTGCGAACGGCGTATTGGCGGCCAGAAGCAGGATCAATGCCGTTGCGCCCTGTATGAGGTAGTAAAATGGGGAGCTGTCAAAGAGCAGTCTGGCGATCTGGGAAAGGATGGTTTCGTCATGAGTCGGAACTACTTTTCCCCAATAAGCCAGTAGGGTGATTCCGATGAAGATCGTACCAAGGAGAAGGGCCATTCTCTGTAGTGTTCTGGCCGCATTTTCCGATTCAGGATTTTTGAAGGCCTGGACTCCGTTGGAAATCGCTTCAATTCCGGTCATGGCCGTGCAACCTGCGGCGAACGCTCGCAATATTAGGATTATTCCAAGGGTTCCGGCATATTCAGGCATCCCGTAGGCTGGTCCGGAAATCGGGAAAGTTCCCATGGCGTAACGCCAGATTCCATATGCGATCATCATTAGGAAGGAAAATACGAAAATATAGGTCGGGACGGAAAATAATTTGCCGGATTCCCGTACGCCCCTCAGATTAATCCACATCAAGATGATGATTATCGATATGCCGATGGTTACCCGGTTTTCGTAAAGGGGTGGGAAGGCGGAGGTGATGGCGGCGACGCCGGCGGTCGTGGACACTGCGGCGGTAAGGATGTAATCGATCAGAAGGGAGGCGGCGCCGAGCAGGGCCGGATATTCGCCAAGGTTTTTGCTGGCGACATTGTAAACGCCTCCGCCTTGCGGATAGGCGTGGATAACCTGATGATAGGAAATCGCGACCAGAACGATTAATATGAAGATCGATATGGCGATCGGTATCGAGATGGAGGAAACCAGCGCTCCGGCTGTCGCCAATACCAGGAGGATTTCTTCTGTCGCGTAGGCGGTTGAGGAGAGGGCGTCGGCTCCGAAAATCGCCAGACCCTGCATATTTGTCAGTTTTTCATGGGCGATGGCGCTGGTGGCAAGCGGTTTGCCGAGGAAGCGTTCCCGGAATTTTTTGAACATCCTTTTATTATATAGAAGCGTCGGGATTTATAAAGCGGATAAATTAGGACCGTACTTTACAGTTTTAATGCTTTATGGACTACTTAAGATATGAAACTGCACAGATTTTTCATCAAACTTGGAGACATTTCCGCCGGAGAGATCCGGCTGTCCGATAAGGAGGCTATTTCCCAGATAAGGAAAGTCCTGCGTCTCGATATTGGCGATATCCTGGTTTTTCTGGATGGGTCCGGAAAAGAATATCTTTCGGAATTGACCGGATTTGGAAAGGATTTTTTACAGGCCAGGATCAAGGAAGCCAAGGAGAACCGGAATGAGCCGGAATTGAAAATCATCCTGTGTCAGGCGATGTGCAAGAAAGATAAATTCGAGTGGGTCCTGCAAAAGGGGACGGAGATCGGAGTTTCCGGATTCATCCCGGTTCTGGCCGATCGGTCTGAAAAATTAGGTTTCAACGGCGAGCGGGCCGTAAAAATATTGAAAGAATCGGCGGAGCAGTCGGAGCGGGGGATTCTGCCGGAACTCCGGGAAATTCAAAAATTCGCAGATGTTTTGAAAAATTTCCATGGAGAGAAGATTATTCTGGATAAATCCGGCGATCCGATTGGAAATTTTAATTTTGAAACAATCGGCAGTCAGCTAGCATTGTTCATCGGACCGGAAGGGGGTTGGACTGACGAGGAATTGAATGTTGCGAAAGAAGGGGGCGCCAGGGTAGTTTCAATAGGCAGAACCGTTCTGCGCACTGAAACCGCCGGAGCGGTCGCCGCAGCGATTTTATTGAATCGCTGATTAACGGGTATAATATAGGTATGTCCAAGATCACTACCTTTATTATTGTCGAAGCTACGCGCGTGAAGAAAGGAAAGGAAGCTCCGGCCGCCCCGATTTCCAAGAGTGCGCCGCATTATTTTGAGAATTCAGTCCCGACCCAGTTTTTGATCGGGCAGGAGACCAGGAAAATAGGGGATACGGATGTTTCATTCGTTATTAAAACCTATCATCCGGATGCGGTTCTGGTTGAGGGAACTTTCGAGGTTCCGGATGTCTTTTCCGATGGCATTTTGGAATTGAAGGATCAGGTTCATGACATCTGCTATGAGCTGGCCAGAAAGAATGGGGGAAAGAACGAGCCGGCGGAAGAATATGCTGTCTATCAGATATCCGATTATAAAGGGGATCCCGAGCTGTTTTTGGAGAAAAGCGGAAGCAGGATTGCCAGTCTTTTAAAGTCGGAAAAGCTTGCTTTGGATGAAAAAGAGGTCGACCATACTCTTTCTTATCAGTTCAAATACGCCAAGGACGATCTGGTCATTGTGGATTGGGACGGCGCATTTATTTTCGATCCGAACGGGGAATTTGAAGAGACTATCGAGCTGCTGGAGCTGGCCAATTATCAGCTTCTCCGTTACCGTGTTCTGGATGAAGATCTGGATGAGCGCATGAGGAAGATGGAGCGTTTCACTAAGGCCGAAGAAGTCCGGGTAAGCATGTGGACCCAGTGGTTCGGTGTTCCGACAAAAGAGGTGAATCAGGAGTTCCGCGACGTCATTCATGTACGCTCGCAGTCCATAAATCAGTTCGAGGCTATGGAGCGGGACATCAAGCTCATCGGCGAGTGGTATTCGGCCCGGGTGTTCGATCTGGCGGCGAAAAAATTCCGTCTTGCGGAGTGGCGTGATGCGGTTAAGGAAAAATTGGAATCTCTTGAAGATACCTACACCATTGCTGCGGAAAATCTCGGCATGTCGCGCGTTCAGAGATTGGAGCTTATACAGATCTGGGGATTTTTTTTCCTGCAGATCGGCTGGCTCGTTCTCATTGTCCTTGAATTTATCTATTTTACGAGATAATCTTTTATTATCTCAACGGGCTTGTAGTAAAGTAGTATTACTTGCCCGTCCGAAGATTTATCGGAGGAGGGCGCGGCATTTTTACCCCCGCACCATAACTCTCATGTAAATGGGCCTATGGTATAGTGGCAGAACGGTACATTCGCATTGTACAGACGGCGGTTCGATTCCGCCTAGGTCCACAAATATAAAAATCCCTTTAAGGGATTTTTATATTTGACGGAGAATAAGGCTCGGAAATGGTCCGGGCTCAGCCGGTTATTGTTCACATGCTTCTTCCGATGGCGGGTCCGGATATTTGCTATAATCAATATAGGTTACCGGGAGGTAGCTTTTAAATTGTAAATATGGCGGACAACCGCCGGAAAGGTCGAGGAATCTATTTCGATAATAATTCCTAAACGCGTTGCCTGGATAAAAAGCATATTCCAAGGCATGACGACGAAATTGCGGTAATGACCGCATTGAGGAGAAGTAACGAAGGAATATGCTTTTTAGACGGCAACCCTTCGGGATGCAGTTAATTTATATCCGTAACTGTGTAGCTTGTCGGAAAGGTATCTACAGATACGATTTCCTCCTCGCTTCTTGTTCCGGATAAAATTCACTTGCATCGCGTTGGAAAATATTATCGAAATAGATTCATATTATAATTAGTATCTTAATTAATCAAATAAAATGTTAATTCAAACTTGGACAGATGTTTTGGTGGGTTCTCTTCAGAATCTTTGGTTTCAGGTCGCAACCTGGTTGCCGTCCTTGATCGGCGCAATGCTGGTCTTTATCGTCGGTTTGATAGTAGCCGCAGGCCTCAGCTCTTTAGTTGAGAGGGTTCTTGCTGCCATTAGATTGGATAATCTTCTCAGGAAGATGGGGGTGGAGGAATATACAAGAAGGGCTAATATGGAGCTCAATTCAGGTCATTTCGTAGGACAGCTTGTCTATTGGTTTATGACCCTGGCTTTCCTGCTTGCCGCTTCCGATATTCTCGGATTTTTCGCTCTATCCGGCTTCCTCAGGGATGTACTTCTCTATCTGCCGAATCTGGTGATTGCCGTATTGATAATGCTTGCCGCATTGGTTGTCGCTAATCTGGCAATGCACTTGGTAAGAGCATCCGTAATGGGAGCTAAGCTTCACGCGGCAAAGTTCCTTGGATCGGCTTCTTGGTGGGTTATTATGGTTTTCGGAGGTCTTGCCGCATTGGTTCAGCTCGGCATTGCCGTATCCATAATTAATACCCTTATCACCGGATTGATCGCCATGATGGCGCTTGCCGGAGGTTTGGCTTTCGGTCTTGGTGGGAAAGATTATGCTGCGCATCTTTTGAGCAAGCTTCAGAGCGAGCTCGAAGGTTAAATCCTGGACAATATTTGGTCAGGAAATCAAAAACTCCCGAAAAGGGAGTTTTTGATTTGACTTTCATTTCCGGAATGGAGTAAAATATTACTTAAGTTCGTAAATTTCATTGATTGCCGGATTCCTAAACTGCTAATCACTAATCATTATCTCCTTATGTCCCAAGATTTCATAAAAGAAAAAGCCAGGGAAATATCATACGTCATCATCCGCGCCGCTTTTTATGTGAAGCGTCCGGAACTTCGCGCCAGATTTGAGAGTCTTGCTTTTGAACTTCTGGACGGCGCAGCCAAGGTCAGCGTGATGAACACCGATCAGGCGGTTTCCTCCGTTCTTTCGACCATCGCTTCTTTGGATGTAATGGTCAGGCTCGCGCATTCGATTTATGAAATAGAACCGGTCAATGCGACGATCATTGTCCGTGAATTGAACAGTCTTAATTCGGCAATCAGGCAATTCGGCAAACTGGATGAAAAATTGCCGGATTTGGAAAGTCTTTTTTCTACAATGCCTGTATCTGAATCAGTGTCTGCGCCTGTTTCTTTTGAAAATGTTTCTACCACCGAAACTTCTGATGTTGATACCAGTCTTGATGCTTATCGGGCTCCGGCAGAGGAAAGGATTTCTCTTGAAGATCTTTCTTCGCCTTCCGGAGACCTCAGGTCCACCAGGGAAAATCAGTCTGCGAATATCGCAGTCCGGCAATCGGCAATTTTGGAAAAAATAAAACTCGGCAACGGAAGCGGAATGAGATTGAAAGATCTCCTTGCCGTATTTCCTGATGTCAGCGAGAGGACGATAAGATACGATCTTCAGAGGCTTATTGATGGCGGATCAATAGAGAGAGTGGGAAGCGGGGGTCCGGCGACTTATTACCGGTCAGCCGACCAGCCAGCTAATTAGTTACATATATATATAGAAAGCCTCCGTAAAACGGAGGCTTTCGCTTAATCCGGGAGGGGATGGTATCCGGTATGAGATGTCAGCTTCCTATATAAGGGTCGGCATAGGCTGTTTAAACCCTCTTGATTTGCTTTTTTCGGTGTTTTCTGATAGTATAGATAAGCACTGTTTTGGTTGGTAACAACCCAGGCGGGAGCTCGTTATATTCTGTAGTAAGATTGAGTCCGGATATCCAGTAGTTATTCACAATACGGACTTCAGTAAACAGGCAATTTAATATATAATTATCGTATGAGATTCAGTGTGAGGCTGGATCTGTTACAGAGTAATTACGAATGATGCGAATGCATCATTGTATGAAGTCGCGTTATTCGTGATTACTCTGCATCAGACTCGCTTCACAGCGGGTTTTTTCTTTCATTTGCTATCAAGGACAGTTATTCATTTACTAGGGTCGGCCTCGCAAAACGGGGATTAGTAAATAAAATAATTATTAAAACAAAGTTTTAAATTTCCGCCTAAGGCGGACCCGTCTAAGGCGGGAAATCGAAAACAATAAAAATTAAAAGTAAAATAAAATTCTTGCAGCGGAGACGAGTCGACAACGTTTCTCTGTGGGAATGGTCTAAAAAAAATAAAAGAATATGAACAATAAATTAGTAAGTAAAGTGTTGACAGCTGCGGTTTCAATCACCACGGTTGTTTCGCTTTCAGGCGCTTCCGCTTTGATGCCTTCAGTGGCTCACGGCGCAACTCTTGAAGAGTTGATGGCGCAGATCGCAGCTTTGCAAGCTCAGTTGGTAGCCCTTCAGGGCGCAGCTTCATCTTCTTCTACAGGATCTGCAGCATCTGCAGCCTTATTGGCATCCGGGGACCTCACCCTCGGTAGCAAAGGCGCAGCTGTTATGGATTTGCAGAAGTTTTTGAACGCCAACGGCGCGCAGGTTGCAGCAAGCGGCGCAGGATCTCCGGGTAATGAAACCACTACCTTCGGTTCATTGACCAAGGCGGCCCTCGCAAAGTGGCAGGCGGCAAAAGGAGTTTCTCCGGCCGCAGGTTACTTCGGTCCTAGGACCCGCGCAGCTATGGCGGCAGCAGGAGGCACTACCTCCACTGGTGGCACTACCACTACTCCGGCTCCGGCAGGAACCGGTTTGACTGTCAGATTGGCTCCGGATCAGCCGGCGGCAAGCTTGGCACCAGATAACGCAGCCCGCATTCCGTTCACGAAAGTGCAATTGACTGCATCTGCTGATGGTGACGTGACTGTCACTGGTTTGGTTGTGGAACGTACCGGTCTCGCAGCTGACGCTGCATTATCTGCAGTTTTGTTGCTTGACGAAAACGGTTCTCAGGTCGGTCTTAAGAAGACTTTGAACTCCGAGCACCGCGCGACTGTCGGTGAATCCTTGACTGTCAAGGCTGGTACTACCAGGACTTTGACTGTCGCAGGTAACCGCGCAGACACTTCCACCAATTCCGGTCAGACTTTGGCATTATCCCTTGTCGGAGTTAACACTTCTGCAAATGTTAATGCAACTTTTCCGTTGATGGGTGCAACTCACACTATCAATGAAAGCTTGTCTATCGGAACTGTTACTTTGGCTCGCGGTCCGTTGGATCCGGGTTCAAGCGTGACTAAGGAAATCGGTACCACTAGCTATACCTTCTCTTCTATCAAGGTGACTGCTGGTTCTACTGAAAAGGTTTACTTGAAATCCATCCGCTGGAACCAGACCGGTTCCGCAGGATCCAGCGACTTGGCTAACGTCAAGACCTGGGTTGATGGCACATCTTATGATGCGACTGTCAGCGCTGATGGCAAGTACTACACTTCCACCTTCCCTGGTAACGGTCTTTTGATGGATAAGGGCTTCTCCAAAGAACTTTCCATCAAAGGTGATATCACTGGCGGTTCCTCAAGAACTGTCGACTTTGATATCGCTAAATTGACTGATCTTGCTCTTGTCGGTGAAACCTATGGATATGGTATTGTTCCTCCGCAGACCGGTTCTTCCGATCCGACGGATGACACTGCCGCCTTCAGCAACACTGAAGATCCTTGGTACGATGCAGCTCAGGTATTGGTATCTTCCGGTACTTTGTCTGTTTCCACTTGGACTGGAGTTCAGGCTCAGAACGTCGCCATCAACTTGGCTGATCAGCCGATGGGTGGTTGGACTGTTGATATCAAGGGTGAGGCTGTCTCTGTTGCAAACATGAGATTCAATGTTCAGCTCTCTGCTGGTGAAGCCATGACTCAGTTGACCAATGTTAAATTGGTTGACGGTTCTGGCAAGGTTGTTGCTGGTCCGCTTGACGGAACCGGCGCTACCGCCTACGGTACTTTGACTTTCACTGATACCGTTACTTTCCCAGTCGGTGTGACTAATCTTAAAATGATTGGTAAATTGAGCACTGATTTCGAAAACAACGACACTGTTGCAGCTTCTACAACTCCGTCATCCGGATGGACTACTGTTACCGGTCAGACGACTGGAAACAGCATCACTCCTTCTCCGGCGTCCGCTCTTACCGGTCAGACTATGACTGTTAAGGCAGCTTCTTTGACTCTTAGCGTTTCTTCTGTGCCAATCGCGCAGACTGTCATCGCTGGCGTCAATCAGTTCGAGTTTGCCCGCTACATCTTGGATGCTTCCGGTTCCGGTGAAGATATACGCTTGACTTCATTGCCTTTGGAATATAACGTTCCGACCGGCTCTGCAAGCGATCTCACCAACTGCAAACTCTACGATGGCTCCACCGTTCTTAACACTTCTGATGTTAAGAATCCGTCCGCAGCCGCTTCTTCAACCGCATTCACTTTTGATGGCTCTGGTTTGACCCTTGCAAAAGGAACAACCAAACAGCTTTCACTCAAGTGCGATTTGAAAGCTTCTGCAACCGGTTCTTACGCTTGGGGTTATGATTCCGGCTCATCTCCGTCTCCGACTGGATTGGTTTCCGGTCAGAGCGCTACTTTGACTGAGAATGATAATGCCGGCCAGACTATGACTGCGGCTACTTCCGGTACTTTGGCTGTTTCTCTTGATTCAGCTTCTCCGGCCTATGCCCTTGCATCTCCTGGTCAGACTGTTGAGCTCGCTCGCATCAAGTTCAGCGCAACCAACGAAGATGTCACCCTTAAACAGTTGGCTCTTCAGTTGTCTAGCGTTGCTTCCAACACTCCGATCGACTTAGTCGGTCAGAAAGTCACCATCCACACAACTGATGGTACTCAGGTTGGTGAAGCCACTTTTGCAAGCGGCGACAACGCCACTTCCAGCGCGATATCCGTCAATGTTCCGAAAGATGGTTCTAAGGTGCTTGTTGTGAAGGGTACTTTGGCGGCGATTTCCGCTTCCGGTCCTGCAACCCGCTCCGGTGATCTCGTCGTCGTGGACTATGATGGTGACAACGAAGGATTGAATGGTAACTACGGTACTGGAGTTTCTTCCGGTGCGACTGTGACTCCTGCAGCGAACGATACTGCTTCTTCTGGCGCTCGCGTCATGAAGGCATATCCGACTCTTGAACAGGTTGCTCTCAGCTCCAGCGAAAGGACTCTCACCAATGGTGATGCTAAGACTCTCTACAAGTTCAAAGTTACTGCTAATAACGGTGATGTTGCTTTGTACAAGATGTCCTTCAGCGTCTCCTCTTCAACTGCCGCAGGCAGCAATGCTACTACGACCAAATTCGGTTTGTACGCATTCACTGATTCCGGCATGAGCTCTCCAGACGCAAACTTCAATGGTACTAATAACCCAGGAGGTTTGGTTAACGCTGGTACTTGCTTCAATGGTTTGGTTAGCAACACTGCTGGCGCATCCACTGGAGGCAATTTGGGCGCAAGCTCTGCTCTCGTTGAAATCTTCCCGGATCAGACTGGTTGCAACCAGGGTACTACCACTTTGGTCGTCCCGTCCGGTTCAACCCGCTGGTTCAAGTTAGTTGCTTCCGTCAAAACCCTCGCTCCATCCGGCACATCTGAAAATCTTCAGGTGCAGCTTGAAGGTGACGCGGCGTTCCCGGTCAACTCTTCTAACTTGATGCAACAGGCATCCGGTGTTGATGGTGATACCAATGATGACTTCATCTGGTCTCCGGTTTCTACCTCTACTTCTAACGCTGCGTCCGATCTCGATTGGACCAACGCTTATGGCGTAGTCGGTTTGCCGAGCACCAACATGAACTCTGAGACCATCAGCAAATAGTTTCTAAAAGAGCTTGAGACTCTTATAGAGACGACGCAAAATCCCCCTTACGGGGGATTTTGTTTTTTAATTTTCCGAATAGAAAATTACCCCGACTCTGGTCGGGGTTAATCTGTCATCGCTGTTTTATTCTCTGAGCTTGTCGAAGAGTTGCTGAGGAGTTTATCCGCCAATCGGCGGAGGATTCAGGCGTTCCTGGGACTTTGGACTTTATGTACTTTGGACTTTATACTGGTATGTATGCTTGAATTTTTCGGATATAAAATAGAATCCAGAAAAGTCTTATTCGGTATTCTCCTCTTAGGAGCGGCCCTCCGTCTCTTGGGGCTTGGAAGCTCGGAGCTTTTCCATGACGAAGGTTTTTACGCTTTCCGATCGATTGGGAATCTGGATTACATCCAGAATGACGACCAGACCACTCCGGTCCAATGGTTTGAGAATTCCGCTCTTCCATGGTGGACGGATCTTTCCTTCCACGACCACCCGAAATTTTACTTCCTTATTTCCAATCTGTTTTTCAGATTATTTGGCGATTCATTATTCGTCGCCCGTCTTTCATCGGCTTTGTTCGGCATACTTTCTATCTGGCTGATCTATCTGGCAGTCGGGAAAATTCTTAGACATTCCCTAAGTTTATCGAAAGGCGATGCCTTGAAGGAATCCGATGTTGAGTTTTTTGCGTTAGCATCTGCCGCTGTTTTGGCTGTAAACCATATCCATATCTGGGTTTCCCGATCGGCGCTTATGGAGTCAATGCAGGTTGCCGCAATACTTCTAAATATCTGCCTGTTTTTCGTTTTCCTTGAAAATCGGAACAAGTGGCTGTGGTTCGGATTGTCTTTGGGTGCCTGTTTTTTGGTCAAATACACCAGCGCCTTTCTGTTGCCGGTTTATTTTATTTATCTTTTGATATTTAATCGGGATATTTTGAAAAAATGGCATTTCTACGCTTCTTTACTGATTGCTTTATTGCTATTTACCCCCGTTCTTATTTATAATATTTATCTTTATTCCGCCGTCGGCCATTTCGATCTCCAGCTGGCCTTTCTTTTCCGCCAAGCCACGCCGGAATGGCGTGCATCGATCGGCAAGATTCAGGATCCTTTTTCCGATTTCGGACTGAATATGACGCTGATGTATTCTATCCCGTTTTTATTGCTTAGTTTTTTCGGGTCAGTTATTTCGTTTTCCGGCTTTTCATCTGATCGCAACCGGCAGCCGTCATCATTTATTTTTTTCGGCATCTCTGTCATCGTGTTGATTGCCATGTTTTCGTTTGTCGGTTCCGCTTATCGTTTTTTGACCCTGCTTTCGCCATTTTTAGTAGTCCTTTGCATTTTGGCGTTGTCTGGAATCAAAGATTTATTGAAGAATCGGAAATTTTTCAGTTTTTTGTTTTTGATTTTTATTTTATATGAGATTTATTTCGCAATTGACGGAGTATTCCTTACCTTCCCGGATTTCGGAGTTGTTAAACTCGATCAGTATCTGGAGCGGGAATTCAGTGGCAAGCGGTCTCCGGCTCCTCCGCAATCTTCCAACCCGCATTTGGAGAAAATTATTCTCAGTAATTTGGTTAAGTGGCCGGTTTCTGACGCTCCATTTATGATGGTTTATGATGAAAATATGGGACTATCTTCTCGTTTATGGGTTTTTACCCGTCGGATTTATTATCATGGAATCTCCGCGGTGACTACCGGTCAATTCCGGTCACTTCTCCAATCGAAAGGCCCCGATCAGCTTTCCGGTTATACGATTTATTTCATTAAGGCTAGTCCATATACATCTCTGAACGGCCAGTTAAGCATTGAAGATGCGGCGATGTTTGAAAATTTCCTTATTTCACAATTTAATCTTCGTCCGGATAAGATTATTTACGGATACGATGATCTGCCGATGTTTTTCGTTTATAAGATCGTGATGTGATGACCAGGGTCACCATCCTCTTGTGAGCGGGGATTCATAGATAGTGTTGTCATCCCGGGCTTGACCCGGTATCCAGTCCATAATCCGGATTTCCACAGCAGAATTTGAAATTTGCCACCCTTGTTTTCTAGCCCCTAGTTACTAACTGCTAATTACTATCTTTGTTATAATATCTATATGAAGAAAAATCATCTGATCCGCCTGATTCCTTATTCATTATTTCTTATTCCGGCTTTGACTTTCGGTGCTTTTGGCCGTGATCTGACCGTAGGCAGCAGGGGAGTTGATGTGGAAGATCTTCAGAAATTTCTGACTGCGCAAGGCGTCTATTCCGGTCCGATAACCGGTTATTTCGGAAATCTGACCAAGGCCGGAGTGGCTAAATTCCAGGAAGTTAACGGCATTTCTCCGACCGCCGGTTATTTCGGGCCGAAAACCCGCGCTCTTGCCGATCAGAAATCCGGTGCTTCCTCAGAAGTTTCAGCGCCGGCTGGTCCGGTTACAGCCGTAGATCTGCAGAAGCAGATCGAGGCGTTGATGGCGGAATTGCAGAAGCTGCAATCAGCCGGAACTGCGACTACTGCCCCTGCCGTTCCTTCTCCGGCACCTGCTCCTGAGCTGGTTGTACCCGCGCCTTTTTCAGGATCAGTAAAGATATTTTCAGTTTATCCGAATCTTACTTTGAGCAGCTATTCCGATATTCCGCTTAATGAATATCAGTTATCCGGTTCCGCCGACAAAGTCGCCATAACCAGATTGCGGGTGACCAATACCGGAACTTTATCGGATGTTTACTTCAACGAGATGAATCTGGTGGATAGCTCAAATAATCAAGTTCTGGCGGTCGCTACTAATCCTTCTGAAAAGGTTTTTGAATTCACTCTTGTGGCGGATAATTCCAAAACGAATAAAGGACTCATGGTTTCCGGCGGAGTTTATGCGATAAAGGCCACTCTTAAGACCCCGAGCAGCGGTGGCGAAGGCAAGCCGAATGTGAAGCTGGACATCCTGTCCTCATCTGATATTACTGCCGTTGATTACGACACGTTATCCAAGCCGGCCGATTTAAGCGGAAATGTATTCCCGGTTGATGGTCCTTATATTACGACTTTTTAATAAGATCCGGTAAAAATTTGGATAAATTTCTGATTGTCGGAGGTTATTGAGTTTTGGCCTTAGAAGTTATAAAATATAAATCACTATGAAAAAAGCTTCCATTTTATTGGTTCTGTTGACGGTCATTTCAGTCGGAATCTGGTTGGGGCGTAACGGCTTGCCGATGGATTCGGAATCTTTGACCGGAGATGATTCCGCCACTATTACGGATTCAGCGGTGCAGAATCCTGTTCCAGAAGAGGTTTTGACGGATAAGGATCCGGCTGAGGAGGCCGAAGCGCTTCAATTGGTAAGTCGTCCGCTGCCCGCCGGCGCTTCTGAGTTGGCTATTCAAAAGATCAATGAATCGATAGACTCGATAAAATCGAATTACAATTATATCAATCCTTGGCTTGATCTGGCCGCCTATCGGAAAATCAGCGGTGACAATCAGGGTGCGATTGCTGCCTGGAATTTCGTGATAAAGATCCGCCCAACGGATTCTGTCGCATATCACAATCTTGGGGATATGCACGCCTTCACTTTGAAGGATTACTCGAAAGGGGAGGAATATTTCCTTTCCTCAATCGCAAGAAATCCTCAGAATGTCGATGCGTATATCCAAGTCGCTTCTATTTATGAGTATCATCTGAAATTCAAGCTCGCTCAGACAGAGCCCCTGCTTCTTAACGGAATCAATGCCAATCCTGATGATATAAATCTTAAAATCGCCCTTGCAAATTATTACCGGAATGTCGGGAACATCGGGTTAGCCCGAGTTTATCTGGAAAAAGCCCTTGAGCTAAGCCCTGGAAATACCAAAATTAAAGAAGAATTGGATTCTTTGGGTAATTAATGAATTAGGTTCCGAAATGAAAAAAAATACTCGGATGAATTATTGGCTGATTGGCATTTTGGCCGCAGCCTTTATCATCCGTTTTTGGGGGATCGGTAATGCCGATATTCTCGGGGATGAGGCCGCCCAGGCGTTCCGTTCCATAGGTTACCTGGATTATTTCGGAAGCAGTTTCCAGACTCAGCCGGTTGATTGGTTCAAGGATCGGGTTTTGCCGAAATGGACGTCGCTGTCTTTTCATGACGATCCGCCGCTTTTTTTCATCATCCAGCATCTGTTTTTCAATGTTTTCGGCGATACGCCCCTGACAGCGAGGTTGCCGGGAATTTTTGCCGGAACTTTTTCGACCTGGCTGATTTATCTGATCTCCGGGCTTGCTCTGAGGCCGAATGAAAACTGGACTTTGGAAAACCTCCGGCAGGCGGATGGAATTTCTCTCCTTGCCGCCGCAATTTTCGCCATAGAGCCTGCGACTGTCGGAATTTTCCGGACCAGCCTGATTGAGCCGGTCCTTATATTTTTCATTCTTCTGAATTTTTATTGGTTTTTGAGGTTTCTGGATGACAGAAAGGAATGGCTCATGTTTGGGATCACTTTCGGCGCGGTCGCGCTGACGAAGTATACCGGCATATTTTTATTGCCGGCTTATTTTGTCTATCTTCTGATCTTTGATCGGGATATTTTGAAAAAATGGCATTTTTACGCTTCTTTGCTGATCACTCTGTTAATGTTCACTCCCGTTCTTGTCTATAATTTTTATCTTTACAGGACCGTCGGTCATTTTGATCTTCAATTCGCTTATCTTCTGGGTCAGGAGACTCCGGAATGGACCGGTCTGATCGGAAAAGAGCAGGCGCCGTTTTCCGAAATACTCGGCAATCTTGGAAAATCATACGGCTGGCCGATGCTGATTTTGGCCTTATTCGGAGGCCTGAATTCAATATGGCTCTATAGGGGAAATAGGCGGAAAATGGCCCTTATTTGGCTTTATTTTGCGTTTTTAGCCCTATTGCTCATGGCCATAGGATCGGCAGTCAGATTTCTATCCTTGCTCAGTCCGGTTATCGCTGTTCTGTCGTCCGTCGGCCTTTGGACGCTCTGGTCTTTCAGGCCGGGATCTTTGGCGAATTATGCCTCAAAGTCATTGGTTATTTTGTCATTCGGTTACCTGTTATTTTTTGCTGTTGAAAAAAATATAGTGGGTTTTCCCTCCTATGGCATAAATGCGCTGGACGATTATTTCATGGAGGAATTCAAGGGCGTGGAGTCGGCGGTCATCCCGGAGTCGGATAACAGGCATCTGAATAATCTCATCCTTTCGTTCGCCGAAGAAAAATCGGACAAGCCGCGGGCGAAAATCCTGATAGTCTATAACGATAATGTGGCTTTGCCGACTTTGGAATGGATATTCTATCGGAGATTTTTCTATCATAGTATTCCTACTTTGTTTGTGGAGAATTTTCAGAAGGTTCTGGTTTCCGCCGGTCCGGATTATTTCCGGGGCTTCACGGTTTATTTCGTGCAAAGTACGGAGAATACCCCGTTGAATCCGTTCAAGGCGGATAAGATTGCGGGCGCAGAATTTGAAAATCTTGTTTTGGCGCAAGGTGTGAAGATCGACCGGTCTATAACCGAAACCGGCGGAAAAGAGATGTTCAGAATATATAAATGGGAGATGTGATTGGCGTAGTCAATCATCCCGACTTTGGTCGGGATAGATAGCTTCCAATGCCGAACTGGGTCGGCATTCAAGTCCTAATTCTACTTTCGCCTGCCCGGCCAGGGACTTTACAGACTTTCGGACTTTAAGGACTTGTAGACCGCCTCCGTCTTGCTCACCATTTTCTTCAGGCTGAAGTTTTCAATGACCGCGGTTTTTGCGGCTTTTTTCATTTCATCGGCGATCTGCGGATTATGGATCAGGCCGGCGATCGCCTGGGCGAGCTGATGCGGATTTTTCAGGGAGACCATCATTCCGTTGCTGTGGTCTTTGATTATTTCCGGAATTCCTCCCGCTTCGGTCACGACGATCGGCAATTCCGCCGCCATTGCCTCAAGTAGGATGTAAGGGAGGCCTTCTTTTATCGAGGACATCACGAATATGTCGAATGCCTTGAGATATTTAGCATCCTCCCCGCTTGGTGGAATGATGAAAAATCTGTCAGTCAATTGTAATTTGTCAATTGTTATTTGTAAGCGCTTGCGCTCAGGCCCTTCTCCGATGATGAAAAAATATGTACCCGATATTTCCTTGGCGGATTCAATGAATGTCTCGTAATTCTTTTCCTTGACCAATCTTCCTACCGACCCGATCCAAATTTCATTGACTTTCGACTTTCGACTTTCGACTTTAAACTTTTTTAAAATTTCCTCCTGCGCCTCTTTTTTATTGATTAATTTTAAGTTCGGATCTATTCCGTTATGGATGGTATGCAGCTTATCTTTAGGAGCTATATCGTATTGGAGCGCCAGTTGGAAATCGTATTCCGATACGCAGATTATTTCATCCTGCAGATAGGCGGATGATTTATGCAGCGCCATGTAAAAAATTCTCAGCAGCGGATTCAGATGATTGGCCGGATTGAACACCCACCCATGAGCCGTGAAAATAACTTTCAACTTTTGAAGCCGACCATTGTCGGCTCCCCGACTTTGGTCGGGACTATTCATAATTCTATATAATTGCGCAGCTAATGACCCGAGCACTCCGGCTTTTGAGCTGTTGAGATGGACTATATCCGGACTTTCTTTTTTGAGAATCTTATAGATTTCAAAGATGGCCAGCCAATCATTTACGAAGAGCAGCCATGGACGGACTTTATTTGAAAGCCAGCGGAAATCTCTTCCGCCATATAAAATTTTTGCTTCGAATCTGTCCTTATCGAGATTCCCGGCCAGGTCATGGACATATTTCTGGGCGCCGCCCACATCGGATTTTGTTATTATGTATAGGATTTTTATTTTGTTCATCTGAAATTTCGTTTCTTAACTTTTATGCTCTTATCTGTGTTATAAATATAAGTTAAAATTACTATATTAGTATAACTTACATGAGTCCTAAAAAGTCTAACATCGTCGTATTTTCTTTCGCTTATGATCCTTTTGTCGGCGGATCGGAAATCGCCATAAAGGAGATCATCCGCCAGGCGGAGAATTTTGATTTCACTGTCCTGACCTCCAGATTTGAACCGACGACCCCCCCGGTTGATAAATATGGGAATGTGGATATCCGAAGATTGGGTCCGCCGAGCCGTGTCCGGCATGGGGCGATTTTCAAAAAAATAGGATATGTATTCCGGGCCTGGCAGGAGGCGGAGCGGCTTCACTCCCAGCGGAGATTCGATCTTATCTGGGTTGTCATGGCATCTTACGGCGGAATCGCGGCCCTGCTTTTCAAGATGAATCATCCGAATGTGCCGATGCTCCTGACAATACAGGAAGGGGATTCGGAATCCCATCTGAAATACGGCAAGTTCGGGCTTGTCGGATTTTTCGGAAAGCTGATGTTCCGTTCCGCGGATTACATCCAGGTCATTAGCGGCTATCTCCGCGATTTTTCCCTGATGCAGGGGGCGCAGGTTCCGATTGAGATCGTGCCTAACGGCGTTGACATAGGTCTTTTCTCAACGAAATACCGCCCTGTAGAAATCAAAGCCCTGCGGGAATATCTCGGCATAAAAGACGAGTACGTGGCCTTGACCACTTCACGCCTGGTGGTGAAGAACGGCGTGGATATATTGATTCGGGCTGTCGCGAAATTCAAGGAGCGCCGGCCAAATATCAAATGTCTGATAATTGGAGAGGGGCCGGATCGTATAAAGCTGGAAAGGCTGGCGAAAAAACTCGGCGTGGAATCCAACGTGATTTTTCTTGGCCATATGAGCCAGAATGATCTGCCGCTTTATTTTGCGATTTCCGACATGTTCATTCGCCCGTCCCGCTCCGAAGGACTCGGCAGTTCATTTCTGGAAGCTATGGCCGCCGGAACTCCCGTGATCGGTACGCCGGTCGGCGGTATCGTGGATTTTTTGAAGGATGGTGAAACCGGTTATGTCGCTGAACCGGAAAACCCGGAAAGCGTGGCCTATAAGATGCATGAAATCCTTGATGATTCCAAGAAAACGGGAAAAACAGTCCGTCAGGCGAAAGATCTCATTCACCGGGGTTATTCCTGGGAAACGGTCGGGAAGATGATGCGGAACATATTTGATAAGCTTATAAATTTATGAGAATAGCTCTTGCGACGGGGATTTTCCCGCCGGATATCGGCGGCCCGGCACTGTACAGCCGGAAATTGGCGGAAGAATTTTCCGCAGCCGGAAATAAAGTTCTGATCTTAACTTACGGGAAGAAATTTTCACATACGGATAAATACCGGATTTTCGGAGTTTCCCGGTCATGGCCGTACGGATTGCGTCAATTCATGTATTTTGCCGGACTTATTTTGAATCGCGGCGATTATGATGTGATTCTTGCATTTGATTCTCTCGGTGCGGGTTTGCCGGCCGTGCTGGCTGGCAAGCTTCTGAACAAAAAAGTTGCAATCCGCATGGGCGGAGATTTTCTTTGGGAAAAATTCATCGAATCCGGATCCGGGAGTGTGACGATGGAGGAATTTTATAAAAAAAATCTTCAGAAGAATTATCCGGTACTTTTCAGGCTGATCAGATATGCGCTGAGAAATTCCAGCCGCGTCATTTTCACGACGGATTTCCAGAGGGATATTTTTATTCCGCATTACGGCCTGGAAGATGATCGCGTAGTCGTTATCAGCAATGCATTCGTCAAGGAGCCCGGCATCATTTCCGGTCAGGACGGCGACCGGAAGACCATACTTTGGGCCGGAAGATTCATAAAACTCAAGAACCTTCCTTTTCTGATCGATGTTTTCCGCCGGTTGTCCGCCGGGAAGCGGAATCTCACGCTCAGGCTCATCGGCGACGGTCCTGAGAAGGAGGCGGTCAGGAGATTGGCGGAATCGGAAGATCTTAAGGGCAGGGTTCTTATTTCCGATAGTATGGAAGAGGGTGTTCTCTCCGAAGAAATAAACAGGGCTTATTTCTGCGTGTTGCCTTCGCTGAGCGAAGTCAGTCCGAATTTCGCTCTCAAATGCCTTGGTCTGAATAAGCCGGTTGTAATCACCCAGGAGACGGGCATTAAAAAAGAATTTCCCGGCCTGATGTACTCCGATCCTAAGAATAAAGAGAGTTTTTATCAGTCCATGCTGCGGCTTTTGGATGATAATTCTTACGATAATTACAAGAAATTTATCCTAAATTTGAAAACGGAAAAAACCTGGACGGATCTTTCCGGGGAATATCTTAGAAATCTTTCTTCTTTATCATGAAAATAATCAGCATCGGCTCGGACAGAAATCTTTTCAAGAAAGACTCCGAGATCCAAAAGCGGATAAAGGAATATGGGAAGCTGTTTGAGGAGCTTCATGTCATAGTTTTTTCCGATAAAAAAGACGGACATTCCGATATGAAATTGTCGGATAATGTTTTTATCTATCCCACCAACCATTCGTATAAGGCATTTTATCTTTGGAATATCTACGGCATTATTAAAAATTTAAAATTGAGAATTGAGAATTCACGAAACGATTTCATCGTTTCATGCCAGGATCCTTTCGAGGCCGGTCTGGCCGGATGGCTGTTGAAGCTTTGGCTGAATCTCCCTTTGCAGCTGCAGGTGCATACGGATTTCTTAAGTCCATACTTTTCATCCGAATCCGCGCTGAACAGATTCCGGGTCAGGTTGGCGAAATTTCTGCTGTTGCGCGCCGATCGTATCCGCGTCGTTTCCGAGCGCATCAAATCTTCGCTTTTGACTTTAGATTCTCGCCTGCCCGCCTGCCCGGCTAGGGGCCAGGGACTTTCGACCAAGATAGCCGTCTTGCCTGTTTTTGTCGACATCAAAAAAATCCAATCGGCGAAAATAAAGACCGATCTGCACAGGAAATATTCGGATAATGATTTTATAATCCTGATGGCCTCACGTCTTGCGAAGGAAAAAAATATAGGAATGGCCATAGATGCGATGCCGGAGATGGTCGAAAATCATCCAAAGGCCCTTTTGCTTATCGTTGGGTCAGGCCCTGAAGATGATCGCCTTAAATTCCAGGCGGAAAAATACGGGATACTTGATTCTAATATCAGATTCGAGCCCTGGACTGATGACCTGGTTTCTTATTACAAGACGGCGGATCTGCTCCTGCTCACTTCAAATTATGAAGGATACGGCAGGACGGTCATTGAGGCCATGGCCGCCGGATTGCCTGTAGTTATGACCGATGTCGGCTTGGCGGGGGAGGTTCTGATCGATGACTTGGATGGTTCTGTTATCCCGGTCGGAGATAAAGAGTCTTTATCTGGTAAACTTATTGAGTTGATCGGCGATCTCGAGAAGCGCGAAGGTTTCATTAAAAATAGCCTTAAGGCCGTTGAGTCATTGCTCGGGAAGAATGAATATCTGGATGCATATAAAAGAATTTGAATTATGAAATTATTGATCATAACTCAGAAAGTCGATAAAAATGACGACGTGCTCGGTTTTTTCCATGATTGGATTTTGGAATTTTCCAGGAATGTCGAAGCTATTACGGTCATCTGTCTGCAGAAAGGCGAATACGATCTTCCGGGTAACGTAAGAGTATTTTCTCTCGGTAAGGAAAATTTTCCACTCTCGCCTGCCCGGCCAGGGACTTTTCACTTCAGATTTTTCAAAAAAATCAGGCACGTTTTGATTTTTTGGAAGCATATCTGGTCCGAGAGAGGGAATTATGATGCTGTCTTTGTTCATATGAATCCGGAATATGTAATTTTGGGCGGTTTGTTATGGAAGTTTTTAAATAAGAAAATCGGCATTTGGTATGTCCATAAATCGGTTGATTTAAAATTGCGACTGGCGGAAAAGCTTGCAGATTTCATTTTTTCCGCTTCTTCGGAGAGTTTCAGGCTTTCTTCTAGGAAAATTAATCTTGTCGGCCATGGTATCGATGTCGGCAAATTCAATTTCGCCGATAATCATGAGTCTGTTGCGGATATTATAAGCGTCGGCAGGATTTCGCCTATTAAAAATTATGAAGTTTTGATTGAGGCGGTAAGGATGATTAAGGATCGGGATAGGAAGATCGAAGTTCGGATCGCCGGCGGCCCGGTTTTTGATTCAGATAAGATATATTTAAACAATCTTGAGAAAAAAATTGAAGAATACGGTCTGACGGAAAGTTTCAGATTTATAGGAGGCATTCCTCATTCCGAAATTCAGGATTTTTATAAAAAAAGCAGGATTTTTGTTAATTTCAGCGGGACTGGAAGTGTTGATAAGGCTGTTTTGGAAGCTATGGCATCCGGGCTGCTGGTTTTGACCAGCAATGAGGCTTTCCGCGGGATTTTATCTGATAGATATTTCACCTCAAATGACCCTTCTGTTATCGCGGATAAATTGATAAAATTAATGGAATCCGGAATCGATCCGAATCTGCGTAAATACGTAGAGGAAAATCATGGTCTGAAGTCTTTGATTAAAAAAATTCTGAATATTTATGGAAAAGCAGATAGATAAGACGCACTATTTTTTCGAAAAATACTGCTATCCGGAAAGATGGGCGAGTTATTATATTCAAATCCGTGAATTAGTGAGGCTGTCTCCCCGAGATGTTCTTGAGATAGGCGGCGGGGACCGTTTTTTGAAATTATATCTTCAATCAAATACTGATATTAAACATCAGTTCATGGATATCGCTGAAGACCTTCATCCGGATATTTTAGGAAGCATAGCCTCCATTCCATTGCCAGACAGCTCTTACGATGCCGTATGCGCATTTGAGGTATTGGAGCATCTTCCTTTTTCGGAATTTGAGAAGGGATTATCTGAGATGAATCGTGTATCGAAGAAATATGTGCTTATAAGTCTGCCTCATTTCGGACCGCCAATTAAGCTATCTTTTAAGATTCCCTTGTTGAAGGAGGTAAGACTTTCATTGAAATTGCCGATTCCATTAAGGCACGAATTTAACGGTCAGCATTATTGGGAAATTGGAAAATATGGATATTCTTCTTTGAAAATACGGAAATCTATAGAAAAGCACTTCCTGATTTTGAAGGACTTTATTCCATTTGATAGTCAATATCATCATTTTTATATTTTGGAGAAAAAATAGTCAGTATGCCTAAGATAGTCGTCATAATTCCGACATATAATGAAGGCGCCTCTATCGGCGGATTGATTGACGCATTAGAAGCGGAATTCCGGCTGATTCCCGGTCATTTGATGAGTATTTTGGTTGTCGATGGTAATTCCAAAGACGGGACCGGCGAGATAGTTTCCGCCAAAAAATCTGAATACGGGAATATCGAATTATTAATTGAAAAGGAGAAGCGCGGTCTTGGTATGGCTTATATCAAGGGTATGAATTACGCGGTTAAGGAAATGGACGCTGACGCCTTCATTGAATTTGACGGGGATTTTCAGCATGACCCTAAGGACATCAGGCGCTTGGTCGGAGCATTTGATGATGGATGCGATTATGTAATCGGATCGAGGTATGTAAATGGTGGGCGCATCCCGGCTCATTGGGGCTGGCATCGGAAACTGTTAAGCAGGTTCGGAAGCTTGTTCGCTAAATATGTTCTTTGGCTCCCTACAAATGACAATACATCTGGACTGAAGTTGACCAGAGTGAGCGGTTTTTTTGACAAGTTGCCGCTATCTGAAGATAAAATTCTATCCAGGAGACATGCTTATAAAATTCATCTGCTTTATTCCATGTACAGGCTTGGAGCAAAAATTAAAGAGATCCCGATTATATTCTTAGAGCGGGAGGGTGGGGCGTCAAAAAGCACTATTGAAGATATCTGGGAGTCATTGAAAGTTGTGATTCTTTTGCGACTTGGATTTTAAATATGAAGCTTTCAGTCATCATTCCGGTCTATAACGAGCGTCAGACTATCCGGGAAATTTTGAAAAGAGTTACTAGTTTGCAGTTGAATCATGGATTGGAAAAAGAGATTATAGTGATTGATGACGGGTCTGATGATGGGACAGGTGAGATATTAAGTGAATTAAAAGATTTCTTATTGATAAGGCATTCCCTGAATCAGGGGAAGGGCGCCTCGATCCGCGATGGGCTTCAGAAGTCTAATGGAGATTTTGTGATTATTCAGGATGCGGATCTGGAATATGATCCCGCGGATATAAATTCCCTCATTCTTCCTCTTATCAATGATCGCGCTGATGTAGTTTATGGTTCGAGATTTTTAGGCAAGACTGTCCGCCCGCGAATGTACAGTACTCATTATTGGGGCAATAGGATTTTAACTTTTGTTTCTAACTTTTTTACTGGCTTGAAGCTTACCGATATGGAAACTGGATATAAGGCTTTCTCAAGAAAAGTTGTAGATGTTATTAAAAATAATCTTGTGTCCGATCGGTTCGATATCGAGCCGGAGATTACCGCAAGAATTAAAAAATTCAGGGTTTTGGAGGTGTCTATATACTATGAGGGGCGGACTGTCGAGGAAAGTAAGAAAATCGGCTGGCGGGACGGTTTTATGGCGATTTGGAGCATCCTAAGATTCAATCTTCGGGTAAATCAGTAGTTTAATTCATATAAAGCCACAGTTTGCCCGGCCGTATTCAGCTTGAATAGATTCAGGAAGTTTCCGAAATTATCAATGGTGAAGTGGTGGATTATGGTTTTTTCCGGTTGAAGTTTGTTCGGGTCGTCGAATGATCTTATTAATTTTGCGGATTGCGCGATGTATGTAAGGCGCTCGAGATGATCGAGATTCGGAGTCTTCTCAAGGCTTATCAGAAGATATTTATATTTGTTATTTTTAAGATAGGTTTCTATATTTTCAAAAAAATTCTTATTGCTTACGCTATAAAGATTGATTGCGTGGAATCTTTTATCCCGATATGGATTCCCGTCGAAATATCTTTCCGACCGGTCAATTCTCCGAAGCGACTTTGAATCTATGGATTCCTGTTCTGTTATCGCGTTCTTATTGGAAGTTATGTGGGTCAGCTCGGCATAAGTTGCTATCTTGGAATCTTCCGGGAGATTTTGCTCTATCCATCGGAAGGCCTGGAGTCTGGCGTCGTTATTCAACAGTATTTGATCGAATTTCAAAGCGCCGGAGATTAAAATTATGGATGTCGCAGATATCAATAATATTCCCGCTACTTGATTTTTTGAGAGTACTTTTTGAAGGGCGATATAGAATCCGATTCCTGCCAGCAGGGAAAGGATCGGCTGCAGGGGCAGTGTGTAGCGATGTTGGTGATAAAATATCATGTAAAAAGTTGAGATGTATAACGCCATGAAGGTTGTCGCCAGCCAGAAATAATTTCTGGCTTTTCTATATAAAACTATTAAGCCGATCGCGGCGAAAAATGCCATAATCGGTTCAGTTTTTATTATCGGCCGGAGGAATGTATCGAAATTCCCGATGATTCCAAGAAGGGTTTTCTCTTCGCGGATGGTTCGCTCTCCTCCGACTATGAAAAAATCAAATGGGGCTATGGCCGTAGCAAGCGAGGCGACGGATAGGAATATCAGAAGGGTCTGATATAGGAATTTTTCCTTTAAGGCCTCAAATAAAGTTCGCTTTTCAATGAATATATACCAAAGCAGTATCAATGGCATTAGGAATCCTCCCACATTCCCGAATCCGAAGGCGATTCCGGCCGCCAGACCGGATAGGACAAATCTTTTGCTTATTGACCAGGAAGGATGAGACAGGAAATAGATTGCGATAAGATACATTGCCACGACCGGCATCCATTCTTTTCCGATATAAGAAAAATTGAGATGCAGGAGATTGAAGGAAAGGAATATGGCTGAAATTATGCCGATTATCGGATTCCTGGTCAGGCGGGAGGCTATTTTCGATAACAGCCAGATACTGAAGAGGCTGAGGATGAGGGCGATAATGCGCGCTGCTATGAAAAATATCGATAGATCGCTGGTCAGCGAGTAGCTGAATTCTTGCATGCTCCCCGTATGAAGGAGGTATTTGATTCCGAGTATCATGCTGAACGGCCCGAGATACAGATATGGAACCAGGGGCTGATAATAAAGCAGCCCGCGGAACTGATCTTGATGCAGGACGGGCAGCAGCGTCTTGATTTCTATCATTTTCAAGGCGCTTGTAACGAAAGCCGGTTCATCTTCGACCAGCCACATCGGCAGAGCGTAGAAAATTCCCGGAATTCTAACCAGTAGGGCTGCCAACAATACGATATATATCCAATTATCCGGACTGTTAAGAAAAGTTTTTAATTTTTCCATAATTTTCTCCAGAACATCTTAAGGTAGCCGAGTATCGTCTGAATCTTATACATCTTACTTTCGCCCCTGACCCGGAACTTGAAGGTTATCGGAGTTTCAGAAAATGTGAACCCGAATTTATGTGCGATGAGGATGGTTTCCGGATAGAATTCGAAATTTGTCGCCTTGATATTTTCGATTATGCATTTTACAACCGATTTTTTATAGATTCTGTATCCGGATGTCTTATCCGCGATTTTTATTCCTGAGAAATAATTGATTATGCGATTCATGGTCCGGCTCAGAAATTTTTTCCATAAAGGGGCGTTCAGGACCACTCCTCCGGGTATATATCTTGATCCGATGGTGATATCGGAATTTTTTTCCTGATATTTTTTGAGCAGATTCGGAATTTCCTCCGGCTGGTGATTCAGGTCGGCGTCCATTGTAAGTATCAGATCGGATTTGTCTGCGACCTCCTTAAAACCGGCTAAAAAAGCCCGGCTGACGCCGATTGGATCTGGAAAATAGAGATATCTGACTTTGGGATTATTGAGGGAGTCCAGTAATTCCTTGCTCCCATCATTTCCTTGGATCACATACAGGATTTCGTATGGAATTCCCGTGCCATCCATGGCCTTGGTAAGTCTCAAAGTGAGTTCCGATAGGTTCTCTCTTTCGTTATATGCCGGTATGACGGCTGAAATAAACATGTTAAGGATTATAACATTAAATTTTATGCTCTGAAATAAAATTGACTAATGGCGATGTTTTTTGTATTTTGATAACGGTTCTTAATTTAATCGAAAAGGAGAAAGTCATGAGGCGAGAGTTGTCCGGAAAGAGGATTCTTGTCACGGGCGGTGCCGGATTTTTAGGATCGAATTTGGCCATGACTCTGGCCGGTCTTGGCAATCAGGTGTATGTCTATGATAATTTAAGCCGTCTCGGGACCAGGCATAACGCGGAAAAACTTTCCAAGTTGCCGGGGATCGAAGTCATCCAGGGAGAGCTTGATGATGTGGCTAATTTCTTCCTGAGTCACCAGGTTGATCTGGTCTATCATTTTGCGGCGCAGGTTGCGGTGACGACGAGCTATCAGAGCCCCCGCAGCGATTTCCGCATCAATGCCTTCGGGACCTTCAATCTGCTTCAGTGCACCAAGGCTCCGGTGATTTATGCGTCCACTAATAAGGTGTATGGAAATAATGTGAACGATATTCCTCTTGAAGAGCTCCCGACGCGGTACGATTTCTCCGGAGAATTCAAGAAAGGAATCCGGGAGGACTTCAGTATTGACAGTCATCATCATACGCCTTACGGCTGTTCGAAGCTTTTGGGAGATGTGTATGTCCGCGAGTATGGTGGAGTCGTCAATCGATTCTCCTGCATGTACGGCACCCAGCAGTTCGGCAATGAGGATCAAGGCTGGGTGGCTCACTTCATCATTTCCAAACTGACCGGGCGGCCGTTGAAGATTTATGGAGACGGCAAGCAGGTCCGAGATCTGCTCTTCGTGGATGATGTCGTTCGTCTGTTGATTCTGGAAGGCGAGAATGTCGATGAAATCCGCGGTCAGGTTTTTAACATCGGCGGAGGTCCGTCGAATACGATCTCTCTTCTGGAACTGTGCGATTTACTCAAACTTAAGCCCGCCATGGAAGATTGGCGCCCCGCTGATCAAAAAGTCTATTACAGCGACATCGGCAAGGCCGGGAGAATTCTCGGCTGGAGCCCGAAAGTCTCGGTTTCCGAAGGCGTCCAGCGATTGTCTGACTGGGCCGGAGAAAATAAGCATCTTTTTTCGATCTGATTTTACGAAACCCCCATAAGGGGTTTTTTGTTTTATAATTGATATTATCTCTCTATGGTAAAAGTCTATATACCTAAATTTTTAGATGGGGTTCCATATATTCCTTTGCTGATTCCGAATTTAGGACCGGTAAAATTTGGAGGAGAATTATTCAAGGAAAATACTTTCCGGGATTTTAAGGATTCCGCAGTCGAGATCGTACCGGATATTTCTGAGGCGGATTTTATGTTAATGCCGCACAATTTTTCATTAGTGATTAAAAATAACGAATACCTGAAAATATTTTTAGATTTGTTTGAGAAGTATAAAAAAAAGATGATAATTTTTGCATACGGAGACCGGGATTTGAATATTGATCTGCCGGGAGCGATTGTATTTAAATATTCGATGTATAAAAGTTCAAAGCATCCTAATGAGATAAAAATGCCGACTTATGTGGAAGATCTGGGAAATGAAAAAATCGAATTTCGAAGTAAAACTTCTCCAGTTCCGGTCGTTGGATTTTGCGGTTGGGCGGATTACCAGGATAGATTTTCGCATATCAAGACTGTCATAAAAAATATTATCATTGATGTGCAGTCGCTGTCTTACGGAAAGAAATGGGGAATGCGCAAAAAGGGAGTTTATTTCAGGAAAAAAATATTGGAAGCTTTGATCGGATCCAGATTGATTATTCCGAACTTTATAATCCGAAAAACATTTTCATCACATCAGAAGACTATAGATTTGAGTCCGGAAATTGCGAGAAGGCAATATGTGGAAAATATATTTAATTCTGATTTTTCACTGGCGATCCGCGGTGATGGCAATGAATCCATGAGATTTTATGAGATCCTGAGCCTTGGACGGATTCCGATTCTGATTGATACGGATATTGTTTTACCGCTGGAAGACAAGATAAATTATGATGATTTTATCTTGCGTATTTATCCGGAGGACTTCAGCGCCATTGATGTTCTGACCGCTGATTTTTATAGAAAAACTTCAGCTGCGGTCCTTATTGAGATGCAAAAAAAGGCCAGGGCGGCATTTGAAGGCTACCTTAGGCCGGATAGTTATTTTAGGCATATGTTTTCCGATCCGAAAATAATTCTTTCCCAGATAAACAGATGAAAAAGCTGATATATATTTCGCATCTGCGTTACCCATCTGAGAAGACGCATTCGGCGTTTGCCATGAAGACCTGCGAAGGATTTGCCGATAGCGGTTTCGATGTCGAGCTTTGGGTTCCGCTTCGATACAATCCTTTATTCAGAAAAAATGATCCATATGAATTTCACGGAGTTAAAGATAATTTCAGGATCCGGAAGATTCCTTGCCTTAATCTTCTGGATTTCTTTCCCGGGAATATCTCATTTTGGACCATGGTGATTTCTTTTAATATTTCTTTGGTAATTTATGCCATTTTTAGGAATCTTTTGAAATCAGCGATTTTTTACTGCCACGATTTGCGCGATTTGTTTTTTTTGCCGGTTTTGGCAGACAGAATTTTTTTGGAAATTCATGATTTTTATAAGCTTCCGGCCGAGCGGGTAAATAAATTTATCTTCTCCAGGATTTCAGGATTTATTGTCACAAATAAATATAAAATCGGCATTCTGAATAAGAATTATGGAATTCCGATGGATAAGATGATTTATCAGCCGAATGCGGTGGATATTGAAAAATTTGATATTGAAATCAGCAGGGAAGAGGCACGAAAGAATTTGGGCCTTCCATTGGACAAGAAGATCGTATTGTATACCGGTCATCTTTTCAGCTGGAAGGGGGTCCTTACCCTCCTTGAGGCGGTGAAACTTCTTCCAAAAGATCATTTGGTTTATTTTGTCGGAGGTACTGATAAGGATATTGCGAATTTTAAGAGGAAAATGGAAAGTATCGGCGCAAACAATGCGATTATCGTTGGCAGGAAGCCGCATTCGGAAATTCCTATCTGGTTGAAGGCCGCAGATGTGCTGGTCTTGCCGAATACCGCAAAGGACCAGGCTTCCAAGTATGAAACTTCCCCGGTTAAATTATTCGAATATATGGCATCTGGCCGGCCAATTATTGCTTCCGATTTGCCGTCAATCCGTGATATCGTGGATGAAAGCATGGTGCTGTTTTTTGAAGCTGATAATTATGGCGCATTAGCGGCCTCTATCACGGAGGCATTGCAAATGTCCGGAGAATCAATGGCTGAAGAAAATATGGATAAAATTAAAGCTTACAGCTGGGAAAAAAGAGCCGAGGGGATCAGCGCTTTTTTAAAAGAAATAATCTCATAAAATGCCCCCATATTTTAAGAAATTCATAGAAGAAGATTTTTTATATATTTTATTGATTTCTTCAATTGTCATAGCTGTTTTCAGCCCTCTTTTGTTTGGCGGAAAGATGTTTTATGACGAAGAGCAGATTGGATTCTATTATCCGCAGAGTTATTTTTTCCAAAAAGAATTAAAGACCGATTCACCGATCCTCTGGAACAGCAGTTATTATGGCGGAGTTTCTGTAGATTTCGATCAGTTTGTGAGTACGCATTATCCGATTAACAGATTTTTATTTACGAATTTTGATTTTTTTGACGCCCATCATCTGAGCATAGTATTTGCGGTTCTGGTGATGTCATTATTCAGTTATTGGCTGGGTCGGACGGCCGGTTTTTTACCAGGATCTTCGGTGTTTTTGGCATGTGGTTATCTTTTGGCAGTCACATTCGGCTGGCTTGATATTGGAACGCTTGCGGCCCACGCCTTTTTAATTTATCCGGTTCTGGCCCTTGCTATTTTGAAAATCGAACAGGGGAGATCATTTTTGCTATATTCGGTGATCGGCGGATTGGGACTGGCAGCCGGATTTTTGGCCGGGTTTATGCAGATAATATTTTATATCTATTCAATAATATTCTTATTTGCCCTGTATTTGGATTGGCGCAGAGAAGCTGTTTTCGGGTGGAATAGGTTTTTATGCACCAGGGGCTTGGCAATGATGAGTTTAATCGCAATTCTTTTGGGTTGGCCCCAGATATTGCCGTCGGTATTTTTAATTAAATCGACGATTCGGAGCGCGTCATATGCGGCTCAGCACGCTTATTTTCCGGGATTTGATGAGTTTATTACATTTATTTTGCCTGATTACATCCAAATTCCTTTTTTTGGAGGAGGTTCTGCAGGAATGTATATCGGCGCTTTAGGATTTTTCTCGGCATTATTCGGAGTATTGCACTTCCGAGAAAAATTAAGTAAATTTTTTCTTGGAGCTTATTTAATTGTTCTGGGCCTCGCATTTCATCTGCCTATTTTTTCCTGGTTGAATGAGCATATCCCGCCTTTTTCCAATTTTGGCGGACAATTCCGCTGGATGGTGGCCGGGACTCTGCCGATAGCATTTTTAGGCGCAAGCGGATTTGATAGTCTTGTCAGAAGGGGAATCAGTTCCGATAATAATCGATTCATTAAAATTTTAGGATATTTTATCGGCTTATTTATAATAGGGTTATCCATATTTAATTTAGCGCTGAAAATTTTATTGGAGAATGATCAAATTAAAGAAGGTTTCATAAATTTATATTTTAATTGGCGGGTGATGAATTTCCCAATCAGCCATTATATGAATGTTCTCGATGTTGCGCTAAGGAGAATGTCGGAAACGATTTCCTTTGGTGATTGGAGGTTTTCCGTTCCGCTGTTGTCTATTCTTATAGCTTATTTTCTGATCAAAAACTTTTTAAAAAAAGAAATTTCCGAAAAAAAGTTTTATATATCGGGAGTTGCATTCACTATCTTAAACACCCTATTTATATTTTTTGCGCAATATGAAAATGCCCTGGTGGATCAAAAATTTATTAATGATATGCCCGTGATAGCAAAGGAGATATCAGCGCGGGAATCCGACCCTAATTCTTATAGGCTGGCGAGTTTCTTAGTCGGAGATGCTTTTTTCTGGGATGTTTCCAGTAAGCGCAAATTATCCCCTGAAGAGATCACCAGGACATCTTTGGAATTTTTAACCAATAATTCCAATATTTTTTATGATATACAGCGGATAGATGGTATGGAGCCATACCGCACCCTCCGCCATAATCAGCTTATCAACACCGTTTTATTCCCCCCGGACCAAAGGATTTTTGATGAAAGTATTTTTAATGGCGGAGATATGAAATTAGATCAATTGCATAATGATTCAGCGCTTAAAAAAGTTTCTCTTGGAGATAAGGTTGATGATTTTTTGAATCATCTGCCCATGCTTTCAATGCTTAATGTTAAGTACGTTAATTCCTTGATTCCAATTTTCGACCACCGTTTGAACCTGCTTTATTCGGGGAAATTATTTGATTTCCCGGTCTCTGTTTATTTATATGAAAATAAAGACGTATTGCCGCGCATATATTTTGCAGATAACGTTTCATTTATATCCGGATCTGATGAGGAAGTATTATCTAATTTGATTAAAATCAAGGATTTCAGAAAAAATTCAATCATTGAATGTGATGGTTGCGACGCCCAATCATCCGATGCGGGCGGCGATATTGAAATAAAATCTTATTTGAACGGATTTATTGACCTGCGGGTCGGTTTAAGGTCGGGCGGTTGGTTGATTTTCGGCGAATCTTTTATGCCGGGGTGGGTGGGGATTCTGGATGGCAAAGAGGTTCCGATTTATCGGGCTAACCATATTTTTCAGGCAATCTATGTACCTGCTGGGATTCATAGTGTAATATTTGAATATAAAGATATCACATCGCTCAAATGGGGAGAATTAATGAACTGGTTGAGGGAAAAAATTTAGAGATTTTCAGGTGTCCGAAGTGTCGCGGGGTTTTAGGATTGGATGCCGATAAATTTACTTGCGCGAACGGGCACGGACAATTTAAATTAGGCGCCGATAAGATTTTTTTCATTGATGATTCCAGTTTGGAGTTTTATGAAAATGAGCACCGATCCGGAATAAATAAGTTGAAATCTTTTTTCAAAAGATATCCGAGATTGTATTATTTTTTGTGGCATATTTTTTGTCCGGTTTATTTGAATGGCAAAAGGCCGGTTTCAGTTTTAAGGATGCTGGATGTCAATAAAAAAAATCTCGTGCTTAATCTTGGATCCGGACCAAGGCGGATACACGGGGATTTTATAAATTTAGACGTTATTCCATTCCCGGAAGTCGATATAATCGCGGATGTTTCCGAACTGCCTTTTGCTGACGGAACTTTTGACGCCGTTGTAAGCGAGTCTTTGCTGGAGCATGTTCCCGATCCTCAAAAAGTAGTCAGTGAGATGCGGCGGGTGCTTAGGCCGGAGGGGATATTGTACGCGAGCATCCCATTTTTGACTCCCTTTCACGCTTCTCCGGACGATTTCAATCGCTGGACTAAAAATGGTCTGCATCATTTATTTTCTGGATTTAAACTGGTTGAAGAGGGGGTCGATGGAGGTCCCTGGAGCGCATTGCTGGTCTTTCTCGCATACTGGGGCGGCACCGTATTTTCTTTCGGCGTGGAAAAAGCCGCTTCTTGGTTCGCATTTGGCTTCATGATTATCCTTGGTCCTTTTAAGATTTTTGATTGGTTTTTTAGCAGGTTGCCAGGCGCGCATGCGGTGGCCGCGCAATTATATTTTATCGGTAAGAAAAAGTAATATGACGGCTATTTCGGGGTCAGCGCATCATTCGAAAATCAAAGATTCCGCAATCATTTTATTCATTGGATTGATAATTTTTTTAGCAATAACGGCATTCCAAGGAAAAATTTTATTTGAAGAAGATGTCGCATATTATTATATGCCCGCATTCAAATTTTATTCCGAGGCCGTCAAAAATAATCAAGATTTTTCAATCGCGCCGGGGATATTCTCCGGATTCCCTTTGTATCTGAGCCAAGTCGGCGGATTTTATGAACCGCTTAATTTTTTTATTTTTAAATATCTGCCGTTCCCGCTGGCTTATAATTTCAGAATTTTCTTGAATTATTGGTTGAGCGCAATTTTTACATACCTCTTCATTAAAGAGCTGAATCTTGGCCGGATGGCCGCGCTGATCGGTGCATTTTCATATATTACCGCTCAAAATTTTGTTCCCGGTATGAATATTCTGCGCAGCAACAGCTTTTTTGTGATGCCCGGACTTTTTTATATCTTGATGAGATTGCGCCCAGATGATATTTCGGCAAGATCGAGAATCTTTTTCATATTACTTGGGTCGGCAATTTTTTCGCTGGGATTTTTAGGCGGATATACCCAGCTCGTTCTTTATTCTGTTGTCGCCGTATTTCTGTTTTTTGTCTATTTAAATCTGACGAAGCTTTCATGGAAGTTTATTTTTTCAGCTTCACTTTCTTTTTTATTGGGCGCATTGATTTTTTTACCCCAACTATTGAAGGTATTAGAATACATGCCATTTACTGGGCGCGCCGGGGGATTGTCGTGGGATGTTGCGAGCCAATCAGGTGAATGGAGTCTTGAATCGGGTGGGGTATTGAAAAATATTTTTCTTCCCCCCATTGCTTCGGGCACGCTTCAATCGCTTTATATCGGCTCATTGAGCCCCATATTCTTTCTTAATGCATTTTTCATCCGAAAAAATAAATCGGTCTATTTTTTTATAATCATATTTCTTTTTTCTCTTTTAAGCTCATTCCCTTACCCGTTTTTCTGGGCGATGCATTTTTTGCCAATATTTAAATATTTTCGGTTTCCCCCGCATTGGCTTGCGGTAAGTTCATTCGCGATGAGTATCCTGGCCGCATTCGGATATGCGCATGCGGCAAGGGCGAATGAATTTTTTAGAAATCTAAATAAAAAATTCATACATGTTTTAAATGAAAATGTCCCAATTGCCGATGTCATTATTGGAGGAATTCTGATTTTAAATTTTTTGATCCCGGCGTGGTTTTTGGCTAATTACAATACTTTTGATGCGGATATTTTTTTTAAAAATCCTCCAATTGTAGAAAAAATCAATGATTTAGAAAAAGATCCGCCTGCTTTCAGGGTGTTTAATTTCTATCCCAGGGATTTTCTATGGTTTTTATTGGTCAAGCCGTTTGATCCGTCACCGCTTATGAAGCTTCAATTTGAGCACGAATATGTGCAAACCCATTTATCGCCATTGGCGTGGGGGCTTTCTTCCATCCGCGGATTTGATTATTTTGTTCCGCGACGATATCTCAAAGCCCTTTCATATTTAGATGAAAAAGAATTGAAATCCGTTTTAAGCACCGGCGATATCGTTTCTATAAATGATGATGGCGAGATAGATTCCGAATTAAAAGTTGATCCTCAGATTTTAAATGTCTTGGGAATGATGAATGTGAAATATTTATATAGTATCGTACCGCTTGCGCAGGATTCAGACGACATAGACTTGATCGATAAAGTTATTTTCACACCCGAAGAAAAGCCATATTCAATTCAGACTTATCTTTATAAAAACAACCGGTTTTTGCCAAGAATTTTTATTCCGAAGCGCATAGATCTTATGAAAGAGGATGAGAATAATTTTGATAAAATATTTAAAATCGGATATGATTTTAAGGAGATCGGTTTTATAGAATGTGCCGAATGCGGCGGCTTTGCAAATATTATTCATCAATCAGTTCCGCAACTGGAGGTTACAAGCTTGGAAAATGATGCGCTGACTTTTTCATATGTAAATGAGCAGGATGCGTGGGTGATTATTTCCAACAGCTTTGTCCCCGGCTGGAAGGCGTTTATAGACGGACTCGAAACGAAAATATACTATGCAAATTACATATATCAAGGAATCAAAGTGCCGAAGGGCGGGCATATTATCGAGTTGAAATATAAATGATATGAGTGATGATAAAAAATCATTATCTGAATATCCGGTTTTAATTATCGGCGCCGGACCGGCGGGTTTGACTGCCGCCTATGAACTCAGCAAGAGGAGAGTCAATTCATTAGTTTTAGAAAAAGATTCCATTGTCGGCGGCATTTCAAGGACCGAATCATATAAAGGATATCGTTTTGATATAGGCGGGCATAGATTTTTCACAAAAGTTGATCGTGTAATGGATATGTGGAAGGAAGTTTTGGGCGGTGATTTCTTGAAGCGGCCTCGCTTATCGCATATCTATTACAAGGGTCAGTTTTTCCTTTATCCGCTTAAACCTTTCGATGTTTTCAAGAAGCTGGGCTTAAAAGAAACTTTTCTTGCCGGGTTGAGTTTTTTGCGGGCGCAGATTTTCAAGCGTCCGAAAGAGGAATCCTTTGAGGATTACATAATCAATCACTTCGGGGAGAGGCTTTATCTTACATTTTTTAAATCTTACACCGAGAAAGTTTGGGGGATTCCATGCAGTCAGATCAAGGCGGAGTGGGCGGCGCAGAGAATCAAAGACCTGTCGGTATCCAGCCTGATAAAAACCATGCTCTTCGGAAATCGGGGAAATAAGATAAAGACATTGATCGAAGAATTCTATTATCCGAGATTGGGTCCGGGTATGATGTGGGAAAGAGTCAAAGAATTGAATGAAAAATCCGGACATAGCAGGGTTTTATATAATTCTTTCCCGTCTGAAATAAAACACGACGGGGAAAATATTACAGAAGTTATTTACAGCGACAGATCCGGAAAAAAGAGCCAGATTAAGGTGAGTAGCCTTATTTCCAGCATGCCGATAGCCGAACTATTTTCCCTATTTTCACCTGAATTATCCGAAGAGGCGCTGCTGGCTTCGAAATCCTTGCATTATAGGGATTTCATGACTGTGGCCTTGATCATCAATAAGCCGGAGATGTTTCCTGATAATTGGATTTATATACATGAACCCCTGGTTAATGTCGGGAGAATTCAGAATTTTAAAAATTGGTCACCGGAACTTGTTCCGGACCAGAATAAGACCTGCCTAGGATTGGAATATTTTTGTTTTAAAAATGATAAATTATGGAATATGGAAGATGCTGATATGATCGAGATGGCTAAAAAAGAACTGGTCGCTATCGGTCTCGCAAAATACGAAGACATACAGGATGGAAAGGTCATAAGGATGGAGAAGACATATCCGGTCTATGATGATGCGTATGAAGCGGCCATGCCTGTCATAAAAGATGCCGTAGCTCAATTCAAAAATCTATATCTTGTCGGCAGGAACGGCATGCATAAATATAATAATCAGGATCATGCCATGCTGACTGCGATGCTGGCGGTTGAAAATATACTGGATAATGCAGGGCATGATTTATGGGAAGTCAATGTCGACAGAGTATATCACGAAGAAAAATAAAAAATGGATAAACTGCTCTCAATAATAATTCCGGCTTTTAATGAAGAAAATCGCCTGCCCAAGACCCTTGGCAGACTTCTTGATTTTTTGAATGAAAATAAGATTGATTTTGAAATTATCGTCGTAAATGACGGCAGTCGCGACGATACTGCGGGAGCAGTCAGGGATTTTTCAGCGGAAGATCCGAGAATAAAATTGATAAGTCATTTTCCTAATCACGGAAGGGGCGCTTCTGTCAGGGAAGGAGTTTTAGCGGCCGTTGGAAGCCTGATTTTAGAGACTGACTCGGATGGAAGCGTCGCGGATGAGGCGATTTTAAGATTTATTCATTATTTCAATGATCATAAAGATGTCGATATGATTTTCGGAAGTCGGGAACTTCCGGATTCTGAAATAGCCTATTCCCAGCCATTTTTCAGGGTATTCTTGGGATATGGGTTCATATATCTTTCCAAATTTTTGTTATGGTCCTGGAATACGACTGATTTCACGCTCGGCTTTAAGATGTTCCGTTCGGATGCGGCTAAGGATATTTTTTCACATCAATATGATGATCATTATGTCGCTGAAGCGGAGATTGTTTATGTTGGCCGGTTGAGGGGGTGGGTTGGCAGGGAGCTGGCAGTTCATTGGACTGATAATCGGGATTCACGCGTTCATCCGGTCAGAGATTCCATCAGGTCGTTTAACGGAATTTTGAAATTGCTTTACAGGAGAATTAAGGGTTTGTACAGATAATCAATATGAAGCAGGAATTATATAAGGAGCTGTATGAGATGGAGGAAAAGCATTGGTGGTTTATCGGACGAAGGAAAATAATCTTCAGTCTCATAAAAAGATTCATCCCGGATGATTTGGGAAAAATTTTGGATATCGGATGCGGTACCGGTCTGAATAGTGATCTGCTCAGACGCGCCGGGAAAGAGGTTGTCGGATTGGAAATTTCAGAAGATGCGATCCGTTATGCCGGCATGAGGGCTCCCTGGCTCAGGATAATAAAAGGAAGCTTTCCGGAAGTAAATTTATCGGAAAAGTTCGATCTCGTATCATTATTCGATGTCTTGGAACATATAGATGATGATAGTAGGGCGCTTTCAAGCATCAAAGGGATATTGTCAAAAAACGGTTTTGCGATCATTACTGTCCCGGCTTTCCATTATTTATGGAGCAGGCATGATGAGCTTGCGCATCATAAGCGGCGGTATACCTTGCCTGAACTTGATAAAAAAATCAATGACGCTGGATTTGAAACAGTCAAAATCAGCTATTTTAATTTTATTTTGTCGCCGATAATTTTTTCAGTGAGATTTTTCCGTAATTTATTCGGCTTGTTTCCTTCGGCGACTGATTTCTTTCTTCCTCCGCGCTGGATCAATGCGGTGCTCTCTTCTATTTTCGGAAGCGAGAGGTTTTGGCTCGGCATAGGCGATTTCCCATTCGGGGTTTCTATCATTGCAATTATTAAAAATAAATAACAGATGAAGATTTCGGTTATCATCCCGGTATATAATGAAGATAAAACCATAAAAGAAATTATCGGCAGGGTTGTTGCGGTCCCTATCAGTAAGGAAATCATTGTTGTGAATGACGGTTCGTCCGATGGCACCGGTGATATTTTGGAAGAAATAAAAAATGATTTTAAAAATGATGGAAATAATGTTTTGAGGATTTTGCATAAATCTAATGGCGGAAAAGGATCTGCTTTGAGAGCCGGAATTAATGAGGCTTCGGGCGAAATAATCATTTTCCAGGATGCTGATTTGGAATATGATCCCGGGGATTACCCGTCTTTAATTGCCCCGATTTTGAATGGAGGCTATTTCGGGGTCATGGGTTCGAGATTTTTATTATCGGGGCAGAATATCTGGGCAGAGGGGCGTCCTACGTTGAGATATCTGCTCAATCATCTCGGTTTACGCGCCATAACCTTTTTGACAAATATTCTTTATTCGAATGACGCGACTGATTATGAGGGCTGCTATAAGGCGTTTCGGACCGAAGTCTTGAGGTCATTTCCGATAGAGGCTGATGGTTTTGAGATCGATAATGAGATCATTTGCAAGATATTCCGGCGTGGCGGGAAAATAAAGGAAGTGCCCATACGTTATTATCCGCGCACTTATGGAAAGGGTAAGAAAATTAAGCCAAAGGATGGATTCCGGATTTTATGGACGATCTTAAAATGGCGATTCCGGTCATTTTAGTGCGGTTTGACGGCGATTTTTAAAGGATATATAATTTAATGATTAATAACTCAAGCATTTGTCATATATGGAGATTTTTAGAAAGATTAAGCCGGTTTTCACCGACGATCGCGGCGAGATAACTGTTCTGTTGGATGACGGCAAAACTGAAATTAAGAGCGTGCTTTTCATCTCTTCTAAAAAAGGGGCGATCAGGGCGAATCATTATCATAAGGAAGATTCCCATTATTGCTATATGCTTTCCGGAAAAATGGAATATTTTGAAAAACCGGTTGATGGCGATGATGCAAAGATTGAGCGCGAGGTGGCGGAGGCCGGAGATATGGTCTATTCACCGCCGATGGCGATACATGCGATGCGTTTCCTTGAAGATACGGACTGGGTGGTTTTATCAACTAAATCGAGGAAGGACGGGAATTATGAAGAAGACACCATCCGCACAAAGCTTATCTAAAAAAATCTCAAGCTGCAGGGTTTGTCGCGGATCTGACATCGAAAAAGTCATTTCTCTCGGCGCAACACCTCCGGCAAACGCTTTCCTCAAGAAGGAAGAGATTGATTCGTCCGAAGCTTTTTTTCCGCTGGAAGTCGGAGTGTGCCATGATTGCGGATTTGCCCAGCTTCTGGATATAGTTTCCCCGGATTTATTGTTCGGAAATTATGTTTATGTCTCCTCGACTTCGCCGGTTTTCGTCAGGCACTTTGAGGAATTATCGGATCACGTGATCGGAAAATTTAAATTTCAGGAAAATTCGCTGATCGTTGATATCGGAAGTAACGACGGTATATTGCTCAGGCCATTTAAGTCGAAAAATTGGAGGGTTGTCGGTGTGGATCCGGCGACTAAAATAGCTGAAATGGCCACGGCTAATGGAATACCTACGGTCAATGCTTTTTTTACTCCTGAAATCGCCAAGGAAATTGTTTCAAAATATGGAAAAGCGAAAATCGTCACTTCTACGAGCGCATTCCCGCACATCAATGATCTGGACGGCATTGTCGAGGGTGTTAAGGCATTATTGGATGATGACGGAGTTTTTATAGTCGAGGCTTATTATCTCGTGGATCTTTTGGAAAAGAATTTGTTCGATACGATTTATCATGAACATCTGTCGTATTTTACCGTTGAAACAATATCTCGTTTGTTAAATCGGCTCGGAATGGAGGTTTTCGACGTGGAAAGGATTGATACTCATGGGGGTTCCATCCGGGTCTTTTCCCAGAAAGCCGGCGGTCCCCGGGCGATCAATCAATCAGTGCTTGATGACCTGATTGATTATGAAAAAAATCTGAAAGTCGAAAGTCCCGGAACATATAAAGAATTTTTTGCAAGGATTGAAGAAAATAAAAAGGAACTGGTTGATTTATTGAATAAACTGAAGTCTGATGGAAAAAAGATAGTGGGATACGGCGCGCCCGCAAAGGGCAACACCCTTCTTAATTATTTCAAGATTGGGCCGGAATTATTGGATTATATTGTTGATGACAGTTCCTGGAAGCAGGGATTATATACTCCAGGGATGCATATACCCGTGGTGCCATCGACAGAGCTGATTGAAAATACTCCGGATTATATTTTGATTCTGGCCTGGAATTTCGCCGATCCAATCATGAAAAGATGGGAAAATTTGAGATCAAAAGGAGTTCGGTTCATCATACCGGTGCCTAAAGCGATTATTAATTAATTTAATTCAAAATATTATGAATGAAATCATAAAAGGGGATTTGGAGTATATCATCAATTCGGTCGGGGATGAATTCAAAAAACTGGAGGGAAAAACAATTGTGATGAGCGGCGGAGCGGGTTTTTTGGGGACCTATTTTCTAGGCACGATCCATTTATTGAATAAGACGGTATTTAAAAAGCCGTGCCGGATATTGTCATTGGATAATTTCATTACTGCTTCAAAAAATACATTTTTGAATGAAATTTATGATGAAAATATAAAATTAATCAAGGCAGACGTCAGATTTCCGGTAAAAATCGATGAGCCGGTTGATTTCATAATTCATGCAGCCGGGTTGGCGTCGCCGGCCTATTACAAGAAATACCCGATGGAGACCATTGAAGCTGCGATTTTCGGGGCGAAAAATCTTTTGGAGCTGGCGCGTGAAAAAAATGTCAAAAGCTTCCTGTTTTTCAGCTCGAGTGAAATCTACGGGGATCCTGACCCGAATTTCATACCGACGCCGGAAACTTATAAGGGCAATGTGTCCTGTACAGGACCGCGATCTTGTTATGACGAATCCAAGCGTTTGGCCGAGACTATCTGCATGACTTACCATCAGCTTTACGGGACTCCGGTCAAGATTGTCCGGCCGTTCAACGTTTATGGACCGGGAATGAATCCAAATGACAAGAGGGTGGTCCCTACTTTCATAACGCAGGCTTTGGCGGGGGAGCCTCTGACAGTTTATGACAATGGCAATCAAACCAGGACTTTTTGCTACATAAGCGATGCCGTATCCGGTTTTTGGAAGGTGTTCTTATCCGAAAAAAATGGCGAGGTTTATAACGTCGGTACGGACAAAGAGGAAATCAATATGGCCAGCTTGGCAAAAACACTTGCAGATATCATGCAGGGGCAATTGAAGATAAAATTAATGGATTACCCCGACAGTTATCCCGCGGATGAACCGAGCCGGCGCTGCCCTGATATTACAAAAGTTAAGAAGCTCGGTTTCAGGCCCGGAATAGATTTACGCACAGGACTTGACAGGACATTGCGATATTTTAAAGAAACCTGGCATCCGGAAAAAGCCTAAGGAAATTATTAATCTATAAAATAATAAGCATGGATTCCCGATTGCGTTTCGGAATAATAGGCTTGGGATATTTCGGGAGACACTACGTCAGGCTTTTGAAGAATATGCCGGGGGCGGAATTGATAGCCGTATCAAGCCGCTTCTTCGATGATAAAAAAGAAATTTTATCGGACATTCCGGATTCCGTCCTGAAATCCAGCCGGACGGAAGATATTTTTAACAATCCGGATGTCGATGCTGTCATCATCGCCACTCCGGCTGATACTCACGCTGGATTTATTGAATCAGCAATAGCGGCGGGAAAACATGTCTTAGTGGAAAAACCGATGACTATGAGCTTGAAGGAGGCTGAATCTCTTTCCGTTTTAGTCGAGGGAAGCAGGCATGTTTTCATGGTCGGACATCAATACTTATTCAATGATCATATTCGCGAGCTTAAGAAGAATTTATCTGCGAATAATTTCGGAGAAATAAAATATTTTTTTTCCGAACATCTGTATCCCGGGCCGATAAGGGCGGGTATAGGATGTTTTTGGGAAAGCGCCTCGCATGAAATCGCGATACTGGATTATCTTTTTGATGCGCCCGAAATTATGGAAATCAGCGTGGGCGCGGCGGGATTTTCCGGAAAGACGGATGATTTTGTAAATGCCCGAATTAAATATGCGAATGGCATGCTGGCCAGTATAATCATATCCTGGTTTGCTCCGGAGAAAGTCCGCCGCATTATTTTGACCGGGGCAAGCGGATCGGCGTCATTTGATGACTGCAAGGCTGCTGATAAATTGATCTTTAATTTTCAGAAGTATCCTCATGATTTCTCCGATGGTAACGCAGCCTATTTTTTTGATAAAAATAAGTCCAGGAAGGAAATTTCGACTTTGACACCCGGTGAGCCATTAAGGAATCAATTGACGCACTTCATTGAGTGCATCAAGTCCGGGAGCCGTCCATTGACGGATTTCAGGCATGGAATGCGGGTTATTAAAGCGATGGACGGCGTGCAGTCTAAAATTTCTTTATAACGAAGAATGATTTTTTCCATAAATTATAGGAAAGAGATTTTGATTTTATTTTTGGCGTTCATTTCACAGCTGATGTTTTTAGGAGTCCTTAAATATCTCAGTTCGTCCAGCGGGTTGGATTATATGTCATTAACCGGTGATTCCAAGGCGTATGTATTATTAGCTGACAATCTCTTATCAGAGAGAGTCTTCTCTTTATCCAGATCCGAGCCATTTTTCCCGGAAAGCTTCCGCAGTCCGGGCTATCCGATTTTTCTCGCCGGGCTTTTCCTGATGACTTTTGGCAATAAGGCAGTTGCGCTATTTTTACAGGGCTTGATCTTAAGTTTTTTGCCACTAATAGTCTATATTCTTTTGAAAAGAATATCTGATGAAAGAGTCGCATTTTGGTCGTCCATTATTTTTATTTTTGAGCCTACCAGATTATTTGTTTCAGGTTCGTTTCTTTCTGATGGATTATTTGCCTTAATATTTACATCATCCATTTTATTTTTCATGAAATATTTTAACTCCGATGACTTCAAGAGTCTGATATTTTCCGGATTATTATTAGGGGCTTCAATATTGATCCGTCCGATTGCGATATTTCTGCCATTTATATTTTTAATTTATTATCTATGGCAGAAGAGGTTTTCGGGGAACGGCATTTATCGGGGCGCATTATGCTTTTTGGCAGCGGTCGTGATTGTGATTTCCCCATGGATGCTGCGGAATAAGGTCATTTTCGACTCTTGGCAGATTTCCTCTGTCGGCAGTTTTAATTTTGCCTATTATAATTCGATGGAATTTTTAAGATATCAAGGGGCGGCTGCGGATCCGAAATTGATCATGGCCGCAGATGATTTCAGGGATCAGATTAAAGATCATACATATCTGGCGCTTTCCAACTCAGAGAAGTTCAACGAATTCACTTTTGAAGTCATCGGCTCTGATCCATTCGGTTATTTTAAATTTCATGTCATCAAAACCATACCGTTTTTCGCAACAGATGGCCTTCGGGATATTGCGAGATCATTACAAATTATTTCTGATAAGCCGCTAAATATTTCTTCGGCTATAATAAATGAAGATTGGAAGTCACTAATAAATTATCTCGCCAATTTTAATTTAGAGGCAATATTATTTTTTATCGGAACTATCTTTTGGTCAATAGTGAGTTTATTGGTCGGATTATTTTTTATTCAGCGGGCCATTAATTGGAGGAATGCTGATTTTAAGTCGATCTTTCTTTTTTCTCTGATAGTTTATTTCGCCCTATTAACCGGTCCGGTTGCCACTGCTCGTTATAGATTTCCAGTATCTGCCATTTTGATATTTATTTCCGGTAACTTATTATTTAGTATGGCTGCATATATTCTTGTCTTATTCGAAAAAGGCTTTAGTGACGCCATAAAGTAGCTATGATGAAAAATATTGATCTTGCAAAACTTTCAGAAAAAAGATGGCTTGCAATTGCTATCATATTCTTTATTTTTATTCTTGCGGCTGCGTTATTCCCTTTTTTATTTGGAAATAAAATTTTTATAAACGTGGATGCCACGCTTTATTATTACCCGATATTCGATTTTTACAGCAATGCTTTAAAAAGTCACGAATCATTTCTTTGGAACCCCGCTATTTTTTCTGGTTTCCCAACATACCTCAGTCAGTCTGCTGGTTTTTTTGATCCTCTTAATATATTATTATTTCGATTTTTAGATTCATTTGACGCATATCATTTTCGGCTTTTTATAGATCTTTTTTTAGTTTTGTTTTTTTCATATTTGGCATCTCGTACCATGCAGATTTCGCGGTTGGCGTCGCTGCTCACCGGCCCAGCATTTCTTGCCGCATTTAATTGGGGATATATTTCTAATTTGGTAATCACAAATTCACTCTTCCTGATCCCATTTCTTGTCTGGATAGCCATACATATGTCGCAGAGCCACCGTAAATACTTGTGGGCATGTTTTGGTGGACTTGGAATCGGATGGTCATTGCTCTCTGGATACGCACAATTTACGATTTACACCACTACACTTTTTGGTGCAATTTTTATTGCAGATATTCTGTTTGTTCAAAAAAAATATTCAGTAAAACATCTTAGCGGCGCTTTTGGGCTGCTCGTGCTTGCGGTCATTGTGGGGGGGGTCGTTGCCTTGCCACAGCTTCTTCCCGCTCTCGACTTTACGTCATTAACGGTGCGGGCAAATGGACTTGCGTATGACCTCACAACGGCAAAAGTCATTAATCCAGGCGACGGCATCTTATTTTTATTCCCAGATTATTTATATTTTCCATATCTGTCGGCCGGTCGCAGGCCTCTTTATATAGGGGCTCTCATGTTTTTCTGCGCAATTATAGGTTCGTCGGTGCTCATTCGGCGCATACGCGAAAAGGAAATACCGCTAATAGCTAGTGAAAAGCGTATGCTTATAATATTTGGGTTATTTTTGTTTTGTTTTTTTACGGCCATTGCGCATTCTCCAATATTTTATCTTCTCAACAAGCTTCCTGTATTCTCCTATTTCCGATTTCCATATCGCTGGATGTATGTAGGTGTATGGTTTTTGGCTGTTATCGGTGCCTATGGATTCGATTATGTAAGAAAAAATTCATCGCTTGTGTGGCTAAAAAGATTTACCTCCATGCTGCTTGTAATCGGGAGCGCCTTTTCAGCGGTTGTGTTCGCCATTAATTTTTTTGGTGTATGGTTTTGGAGTAGGATTGAGAATGCAGCACATTCTATCCTCAGTATTTTTGTATATGGGAAATTTGGCCTATATAAAGATCCCGCACACTATCGCGATGCGCTTTCGCGTGGTATCGGGGCATGGCGGGAATCGCTCGCGCTCACTAAATTAGATTTTTTTATTCCCTTTCTTATATTTATTTGCGGGATTTTATTAATTTTTTTAGTGGTGCATAATTATATTTCTCAAAAGAAATTTACAATCACCGGATTCTTACTTTCCGCCGTTACGCTGCCCCTGATTTTTATGGTTCAGTGGCAAGATACGCTGCCAGTTGCGGTAATAAAAAATCACGCTGCGATACTTAATCAATTGCCAAAAATTGATACGGAAAATTATCGATCATTTCCATTTATGATAGGGAGCGGTTTCGCAAAATATGTTCCTCCGCAGTACACTCTTTCACTTGCAGACAGAAGAGCCCTTGGCGACCTTCAATTTACTTCTGGATGGCCGAATCTAAACCAGTACGCAGCTATTTCAAGCATTGATGGATATGATCCATTTGTTTCTCTCGACTTATTGCGTATATTAGAATTAATTGGAAGTTCGCATGGCGGTGAGGACGTGACAAGAAAATTAAGCCCGTTAGAGAGAGAGCGGGCATTAATGAATAACCTTAATTTACTAAGTCTGATGTCCGGCAAATATATCATTTCAGGGATACCTCTTTCGCATGAAGATTTATGGAAAATTGGCGAGCCGACCGTTACTCGATATGAGATGCCTATCTATATTTATGAAAATCTAAAAGCGCTTCCGAAAATTTATTTTGCTTCTCAGGTTATTAATATTGAAGATCAAAGTGCTGAAGAGTGGATGGCGGGCACTCTTGATTTTCAAAAAACTACGCATATCAAATGCAAGTCATGCAAGAATTATCCCCCTAACTCAACAGATACGCTTGCCTTAACAAGAAAAAAGAATGGCATTATGCAAATTCGAACGCATACCCAAGGATCTAGATGGCTCGTAGTTGGAGAAAGTTATCTTCCTGGTTGGCGGGTTGTTATTGATGGATCAGATGTCCTGCCTATTAAGGCGAATTCAATATATATGGCAATCGAGGTGCCATCTGGAGATCACGACATTACACTTACTTACGCAGGATTAAGAAACGAACTTAGGTGGCTTAAATTTTTGGGGTTGGTGAGGGATTGAAATTCTCCGCGGCCGAATTCCCAGAAAATTTGGCATACGGCATCCCAAGCTCCTTTTCGATGATTGTAGGTAGTAAATATGCGCACTCTTCGATGTTATTTACGTCATAGCTTTCAATGTCAATGACGCGTCTTTTTTTGGAAGATGTTGGACGGTATTTTAATATTTTTAGGAACCACGAATATAATAACAGCGCGCGTAATAATTTTATCATCATTGCGGCTACGAAATATTTGAAAACTGATGTATATATCTTAAAATCTGAAACTGGCATTTTTTTTCTGATTGCAGGGATTATTTCTTTCATGGAACGAAATAGATTAGCCCAACTTTGTTCAGAAAGCGCCAATTCTCTTGCGTGTGCTAGGAAGAATTTTTTCCAGTTTATATCAAACTTTGAAAGCGCGCTTGGAAAAATTTGTTTGGCGCGCAGAAGATTTTCAGTCACATAATTAATATAAGTATCGGCAATAACCGGGCTTAGCGTATGGGATGATTTAAACCGGCGCGCGCGCGCTTCCTTATGAGACCATTCATATGCCATTGAATCTCCCATTTGTATAATGATCGAGATCGGACTATCTACGTACCACGCGTTTTGCGTTGACGCCAAAAATATTAGTTGTAAAAATCTTGGGCTGGTATTAGCAAAATCAATATGGCCAATGATTTTAAGAATATGGTCAATAAATTCTCTTTTTACTGCAGTTTCACTAAAATGAAATCTTCCTCGAGTAGGTACGCCAATTTCTGACATTCCAAAAAGCGTCCGAATATAATTTGTGGTATCTATTTTAATTATGCTGTGGTCAAAAAATGGAGTTGGAATTACAATCTTATTTCGAAGGTGCGCGGCGGGATGCTGTGATGCGATCCAATGTATGTGATTTCCTGTTGCGACTTCAGGTTCATATCCAGTTATTATGTGAGCCAGTTTTGATAGCGCATGCGGCAGTAAATAATTATCGTCATCAAGCCAAAGTATATATTTACCCGATGATTCTCGATATCCCACATCCCAGTTCAAGCGGGCTTCTGCTGGGGAGGTTGTAATATAGCGTATCCGAGCATCCTTTAAGGATGCTATGAGATTTTCACTCTCTGTTGATGGATGTGAGTTTACCGCAATAAGTTCAAAATTTTTGAAATCTTGCATCAGCACAGATGAAAGAGCGTGCTTCCAGAGAGATAATCTGCCGAGAGTGGGTGCTATGATCGAAAAAAGCGGATTCATATTATGGTGTTAGAATTTAGACTATAGCTTAATTCTATCATAGGGCCTGCCGGATCAGCGGCATAATTAGAGATTAGCTTCTTAGCTTATTTAGATTCTTATGTAAAAAAATATGATAAATTATCAAAGATTTCTGGAATTATAACTGGTATGTGTTGTATACTCTTTAGAGATACTTAGGTTATATTTACTGGTAGTACAATTTATTTAAATAGTTTATTGCCAATTTTGGTTAATATTTCCATTAACTACTCAATTTTTCATCAAAGATGAAGACTATCTTTATTACAATCAGCGATGGCGAAGTCTCTAAAAATATCCTGAGGACGGATATTTTTCCTATCATAAAAAATAAGGCAAAATTGGTGCTGTTTGTTAATAAGAGCAAATATGAATATTTTAAGAAAAATTTTTTGTCAGACAATGTCTTAATCGAGGCCATCCCAGTTGCAACCTTCCCGAAGATCGAGGAAATATTTTCAGATATATTTTTATTCAGCCTGCATACGGAAAGCATTTTAGTAAAAATTGATTTTTTTCATGTGTCCGGCGGGAGCTTCCTTGGGATGTCAGTTAAAAAGCTCCTTTGGTTTTTCGGAAAATTTTTCTGGTACAGGCAGTTCATAAGATTAATTTACAGGCTTATCCCGGACAGATCGTTCGATCATTATTTTAAAAAATATAATCCGGATCTTATTTTTGCGGCAAATCTCATTTCGAATGAGGATTCGAGAATTCTAAAAGCCGCCCGGAGATTCGGCGTGAAAAGCATAGGAATGCCCAAGGGATGGGATAATTTGACCCTAAAGACATTTTTAGGGTTCTTCCCGGATCTTCTTATGGTTCCGACTCCGCTGATGAGGGAAGATGCCATGAATTTTTTGGATTATCCGGAGAAAAAAATTGAAGTTGTTGGATTTTCTAAATTCGATATTTATCTGACTAAGCCAAAAATCACCAGAGAAGAATTTTTAGTATCCCTGGGTTTGGACCCAAAGAAAAAAACGATACTCTATGCCGGCGCCGGAGATCAATTGGCTCCCTATGACGAGGAGATTCTCCGGAATCTATTGGGAGTAATAGATTCCGGAGATATTGTTGTTCCTGTTCAGATTTTAGTTCGTCCGCATCCAAAGTATGTATATCGATCAGAAATAATTAAGCAGTCAAAAAATTGGATTCTTGATCGGCCAGGTAAATTAATAGATTCCAGGCAGGGAAATTTTGAATTTGAAGATCGGGATATCAGGCATTTGGTCGACACCTTATTTTTTTGCGACGTCTTGATTCATACCGCTTCCACACTTGGAATAGAGGCGGCAATATTTGATAAGCCGTCAATATCTATCGCGTTCGACGGCTCCGAGCATCTTCCGAGCCAGCTTTCGGTTAAGCGATATTATTCGTACGTGCATCTTAAGAGGGTCGTGGATACCGGCGGAATGAAGGTTGCTTATAATTTTGATGAGCTGGTCGGCTTCCTTAATGATTACCTTTTGAATCCGAAATTAGATTCCCGGCAAAGAAAGCATATGCTCTTTGAAAATGCATATGATATAGACGGCTTGGCCGGAAGAAGGATAGCGGATTTTCTTGTTAAAAATTTGGGTGATTAAGTCTGCCTTTTGCGGGAAACATTTATTCATTTTATTGTGTTTTATTTAGAATAATTCTATGAAGAGGAAAATAGCAGTAGTCATAACTCATCGCGCTCCTTATGGGCGATTGAAGCCAGTTTTAAAGGAGATCAAGAATGATCCCAGGTTGGAATTGCAGATAATTGTCGGAACGTCAGCGCTAACGCGAAGATTTTTATTCGCGCTGAGGCATCTGGATATCCGATCTCTCAAAAAATCTCTGCCCTGGTATTTGAAATCTTGGTTTAGGAATTTTTGGAGAGGCAAGCGGCAGAAGGAGGATTTATTGGCAAAGACTATTTTGGAGGATGGTTTTCATATAGATGCCTACTTCCCGATATTTTTAGATAGTGGAAATCTGATCTCCATGACCCAATCTGCCGGAAATATTTTATTTGATTTCTCGGAAATTTTACAGAAGTTGAGGCCGGATATTTTGCTGGTTCATGCCGACAGGTTTGAGATGCTTGCAGTTGCAATGACCGGAAATTTTCTCAATATTCCGATAGCTCATACGCAGGGCGGCGATGTCTCCGGCACTGTTGATGAGATGGTCCGACATTCAATCACCAAATTGGCGCATATACATTTTCCGACAACCGAAAAAAGCATGAGTCGGATTTTACAGATGGGGGAAGATCCGAATTGCGTCTTTATGACCGGCTGCCCGACAATTGACGCGGTTAAGAATATTGATTTATCGATAGATGACGGAGTATATGCAAGAAACGGTCGGGGATTTGGTGGCAATGTCGATCTTAAAAAGCCATTTTTATTGGTTTTGCATCATCCCGTCACTACGGAATATGAAAGTTCTAAAAAGAATATGCAGTTGTTAATCGATGCCATTAGGGAGATCAATATGCCGACTTTTTTCTTTTGGCCGAATATTGATGGGGGATCTGACGGCGCATCCGAGGCTGTCCGCGAATTCATTAAGGATCATAATCTCCCGGCGCTTACGCTGTATAAGACTTTCAAGCCGGATGATTTTTATAGGGTGTTAAATGCGGCATCGGTGGCGGTGGGTAATTCATCCAGCTTCATAAGGGAAGGTTCGTATTTGGGTGTTCCGTCTGTTATTGTGGGGACCCGGCAGCATAATAGAGAAAGAGATATCAATGTGATCGAGGTCGAAAATAAATTTGAGGATATTGTCATGGCGATCCGCAAACAATTAGCTAACGGGAAATATCCGTCAGGCAGTATCTATGGTACCGGCGGTTCCAGTAAGAAAATAGCCGATATACTTGCCACTCAGGAAATCAAATCAGTCCAAAAATATTTCAAGGATTTAAATTAATTTTTTATGAAGATTTTAGGAATAATTACGGCTCGCGGGGGATCGAAGGGCGTGCCCGGTAAAAATATTAAACTATTGGGCGGCAAGCCTTTAATAGCTCATTCGATAGAAGAGGCTATTAAGGCTGACATCTTTGATAAGATTATCGTTTCAACTGATTATGATGAGATCGCGAAAGTGGGTAGGTCGTACGGAGCTGAAATACCGTTTATCAGGCCTGCCGATTTGGCTCAGGATGGGACTCCGCACTTACCCGTCCTTATCCATGCGGTTGACTGGTTTAAAAAAAATGCGGGTATCAATTTTGATATCGTTGTCCTTTTGCAGCCGACCGCGCCAATGCGCAGGGCCTTTCATATAAAAGAAGCAATTAAATTATTGAAAGATACCGGATGCGATTCGGTCATAAGCGTTTCCGAGGTTCCCGGTCATTATAATCCGCATTGGCAGTTTATCCTTGCCAAAGACGGGGGACTAGATATTTTTACCGGCGAAGAATTTTCGCAAATCATAAAAAGGAGGCAGGATCTTCCGAAGACTTATGCCCGCAATGGAGCAATTTATGCCTTTAAGGCCGAATTATTGAGTGCCGATACCCCAACTTTTTACGGTAATGATGTCAGGGCGTATATTATGGATGAAAAATATTCAGTGAATATTGATTCGCTTAAAGATTTTAAGGAAGCGGAATTAGCAATTGAAGAATTATGACAAATTTTGATGGTAATGGCGGCGCCTCGACGGTTGTTCGCGGAGTTGCTATTTCTGGCATCGGCAGCGTAATTATCCGCCTTACGGATTTTATAATCGCAATATTGATTCTGCGCTGGCTCAGTATTTTTGAATTTGGCTTGTATAGGCTGGTTTTGTCAGCTCAGGATCTTTTTAGCGGATTTTTTCTTTCCGGTCTAGATAATGTAGTTGTAAGCGATGTGTCTCGTGGCTTACAAAGAGATGCTCGTGGGGCAAAGAGCCTTTACACGACCTTTCTGGGGTTTCTTATTCTGATTGGAGTTGCATTATGGGCTCTATTCTTTTTTGGGAACAATGTTTTATTATCAAGATTCGGAATTACGGAAGAATCCGCAAAAATTGTTTCTTTTCTTTTTTTATTCGCGCCATTAGAGACGATATATAATTTAAAATTCTCAATTCTTCTTGATTTTGGATGGGGAACGGCCTATCGGGTAGTGCGTGATTTTTCCAGATTAGGCTCTTTGGTGATTCTTTTGTCATATTTTTCATCTGGCATAGACAGTGCTCTTTGGAGTCTGGTAATTGCCAGGTTATTGCCATTGAGTATTATTTTAATCGCTTATCGTCGAGATTCGCTTTTAGTACTTCCGACTATTTCCGAAGTAAGGAATTCATTAAAAATTTTATTTTTAAAACACGGCAAGTGGGCATTACTTGATGATTTTGTAATGAATGCAGGAAAAAATATCAGGCCTTTTATAATAAGGCATTTTGCGGGAGTAGAGGCGGTCGCAATATTTTCAGTTGCTCAGAATTTATTAGCCCATAGCGGATCTTTATTTCCGATACGCGATGTTTTAACTCCTATTTTCCCGCGGATAGCAGATAAGCCAGAACAGCTGATTTCTAAAATAAATAGATCTGCAAAATATGCCGTGTGGGCTCATGTCGCATTGGGTATCGCCGCTGCCATGGGAGCGCCTATTCTTGTGTACCTATTTTTCCCGAAATATATACTGGCGCTGCCGCTTTTTTATATTTTGTTAGTCGGACTCCCATTTCTTGGATTTCGGTCCGTATTGTTGCCGGTATTTTATGCGCTTAAGCAGCAAAAAAATCTTTTTAGATTAACTATTTTTAGGCTGGTATTAATTATGGCACTGAGTATAATTTTGGTTAGTATTTTTGGCGTATGGGGCGCTGCGCTTGAGTCGTTATTGATGGGTATTATACTGACACCGGTATTTGTGCGAGCTCTGCGCAAAATTTTACCAGATTGGAGATTTTCACTTCGGGACCTTATAATATTGGATAACTACGATAAGGAATTTATTAATAGCCTAAAGAAAAGATTTTTAGGCATATTCGGTTTTCGGCTATTAAAAATATTTAGATTTTAATTATGGTCAATAGTAATTATATTTGGGATAAGATAAAAAAAGGAACTTTTATTATCGCGGAGGCCGGTAAAAATTTCATTCAGACAGAAGATGACAGGCCGATAGCGGAGTATCTGGAAAACGCAAAAAGATTAGTTGATGCCGCAGCTGAATCCGGCGCTGATGCGATTAAATTTCAAACGCACAATTATGAAGATGAACAGTTAAATATCAAGATAACTGCGCCTCATTTTAATGGCTCCGACAGATATTCGTGGGTAAGGCGGAATACTTTGGCAACCCCGCTTGAGGATTTTTGGCGGCCTCTTAAAAAATATTGTGACGATAGGGGAATAATATTTTTTTCCACTCCGATGAGCCGCGGGGCGGCTAAGATATTGAATGAAGTCGGTGTTCCTCTGTGGAAAATAGGATCGGCGGATATTTTAGATTTTGTCTGTATGGATTATCTTAGGAACACTGATATCCCGATAATAATGTCTTCCGGCATGAGTACTCTGGATGAAGTCAGGTCCGGTATTAATTTTCTTGGCAAAAAAAATCCGCGGATAGCTTTGATGCATTCATTATCGAAGTATCCTGGTTTGCCGGAAGAGGCTAATCTGGCCATTCTTCAGCTTTATAGGGATGAGTTTCCCGGGGTTCCGATCGGATTTTCTGAAAATTCAATTGGCATTGAGCCATCCTTAATCGCAGTCGCATTTGGCGCAACGATTATCGAGAAGCATTTTACTCTGGGCAGGGATTTGTGGGGTTCTGATCATAAAGTTTCTTCTACGCCGCCGGAATTCAAGGAGTTGGTTGATGGAATCCGTAAATTGGAGCGCGATCCTATTGAGAAAAAAAAGTGGCTTAATCATCCTGATATTTCTGTAATTTTAGGAAGAAAGGAGAAGGTATTGAAAAAAGATGAGCAGGACTTCCGGCCAATTTTCAGAAAATCATTGATGGCCGGAGATGATATTCCGGCGGGTACGATATTAAGTCCGGAGATGTTGTATGCGATGCGGCCGCAGCTTTATGCCGGAGGCTTACCTTCTGAGAATTATAAGGCGATACTTGGGAGTAAGGTTATCCGCAATCTTAAAAAATACGATCCGATTACGGGATTTGATCTTGCGTAGAATTTGACATTTTTATAATTTCATGATATTATATTAAGAATTCCGAAATAGTTGTTTCGGAATCAGCTCTTTTATAAGGAGGGAGAGATGAAAGTGTTATTAGTGGCTCACGACACAGCGCCTTCTGCTGTATTGGCGAGATTGGCGAGCGAGCTTCGGGCGTTGGGGCTTGAAGTTTTGGAAATTCTTGGGCACGGAAAGCCATTGATGCATTCATATGCCGATATCGAAAAATCAGTTTTAGAATCTCAAGCGGTTGTGCTCGGCATGTCTTCAAGCGAAGAGCTTTCGAAGGAAGAAATTCATGCGGCGCGTACTGCATTCCAAGAGGCGATTCCTTATGGATTTTATGCGGATACGTATGATTGCCAGTTTCGTCCATGGTTTGATGGACTGAAGAGCGGCGCGAGCTTTCTCTTCGTGATCAATCAGGAGGAGGGTAGGAAGGCGAAAAAGCTTTTCCATCGCGCAGAAATAGTAGTTTCCGGAAACCCGCTTTGGGAAGATTTCCATTTTCCTAGGGTATCGTATGAGGAAGTGAGGCAAAGATTCGGAGTGAAGCCAGAAGAAATTATGGTGCTTTGTCCAGGCGGGAAGAGTTTGGCGGTCAATATGCTTCACTTTAGCGGAGTTATCGAAGCTGTTGGCTTTTCGAAGCTGTCGACACTGAAGAGGTGTAAGATTTTCCTTGCGCTACATCCGGGAGATTTGAACAGTAAGAGCGCATATGACGATCTGGTTGCCTTCAGTCCGATTCCCGTTGTCGTCATTACCAAAGAAGTGATGTCTGTTTCGGATCTGGTATCCGGGTCGGATATGGTAGTGGAATCGGCTTCTACGGTGGGGATCGAGGCGGCTCATCAGCGAAAGCCGGTCATTAACTATTTCAGCGAGCTCGCTCTTCAGAGATTGGAAAAGGTAAGTGGTAGCCGTGAGTGGATGCCATGCAAGCTCGGTGTTGCGGCAGAGGTTAGGGGTTCGCCGCAAGAGTTGGGATTAAGAATGTACAAGCTCCTGATTATGAATGAGTTTATCCCGATGCGTATTCGGCAAGAGGAAATGTACCCAAGGCCATCTGTAAAGGGTACTGCTCTTAGGCTGATGAGAGAAGTAATAATGCATAAGATTCTTGATATATAAGGCCTCCCGCGGGAGGCCTCTTTTTATGTGAAATATCGGCGATATTATTGACATGAGGCGCATATAATGGATCGCCTTATGAAAACGACATTATTTGGGAGAAAATAAAAAAGGTGTTTTTGTGATCGTAGAGACGAAAAAATTTTATTCAGGCTGAAATTATTCGTGATTTAAGTAAGCAAGATCCAATTACTGAGAATATTTTAATCTAATTAATAGAGCATGGCTGCCGCTATTAAGATACTAAGCACGCCAGTTATCAATTTGAGATAGCGTTCTATTTCCGGGGCGCTATAAGCCAAAGAGAAGGGAATGCTTATAGTGAAGCTTATCATGCCCATCCCCAATATCGATCCGAATCCAAACATTAGAATGAGTAAAATTCCTTCTGTCGGATTTGTTCCTCCCAGCGCTATCAGGATTAAAGCGGAGCTTCCTGCCAAGCCATGCATCATTCCGATGACAAAGGATTTGTGCTTATGAGAATGTTCGTATTCGAAGAGGTGGAAGTGCGATTCTGCATTATCTTGGTGTGTATGATTGCGGTTATCTGAGATTGTTTTATAGACAGTTTCAATTCCCAGAATTCCAAGTATCATCGCCACAATTATTTCAAAGATATCAGATACGCCAATTGGAATATTGATTTTAAATATAAGAATTGACACGCCAATCAATAGGAGCGTGGTCGTATGGCCAAGTCCCCACCAAATACCAAGAAATAATGCCTGGATGCGATTTTTTGTTTTTAGCGTCAGGCTGGAAATTGTCGCCACATGATCGGCTTCAAATGCATGACGAATTCCCAGTAAAAATCCCGTAATTAGGAATGGAATAATTTTCATCAATAAATCTGTCATTGCTTTATATACTATCATAAAGTATATTTATCGGTTGCTTGGCGATTAATTTGCAGATTGCGGGTAAATATAATAAAGTTAAAATGCGCTTAAGCGCATTTTTCTTTTATGAATGATTATAAAAAAGCACTTATTTGGCTGACTAAAGCCTCAATTTTCATCATCCCGTTTGTGCCGCTGTATATTTCCCAATCACTCTTCTTCCCGTACATCACCGGCAAGGCTTTCGTATTCCGAACTCTTGTTGAAATCGCTTTTGCCGCCTGGGCCTGGCTTGCAATCATGTATAAGGAATATAGGCCGAAAAAAAGCGCGCTGTTTTATGCCCTGATCATCTGGTTAGTCGTCGCGAGTCTTGCGACTGTATTTTCCGTCAACCCGGAAAGGAGCCTCTGGTCAAACTTTGAAAGAATGGAGGGATTATTCGCTTATGCCCATCTCTTTGCCTATTTCCTGATTTTGTCATCGGTCTTCAGGAAGAGCGATTGGAACATATTTTTCAATCTTTTCCTGGTTTCGGGAATAGTCGAGAATTTTTATGTCCTTTTGCAGAAACTTGGATATCTTGCTTCTCCGCAGGGCGGATTCCGTACTGACGGAACAATCGGAAACCCGACTTATCTGGCGGCTTATCTTATCTTCCTGTTGGCCATTGCCGCGCTTTTGTGGCTCAGGGAGGTGAAGAGTAGTCCGGCATCTTATTTCTACGCATTCATGATGGCCTGGACGATGTTGTCCATATTTTTCACGGCCAGCCGAGGTCCGGTTCTCGGTCTTTTAGTCGGCTTGATTCTCGCCTCCCTGGCTTATTTGATTCTGAAAAATCCGGAAAAAGAATCTGATCGGAATATTTATAGGCTGATTGGTATGGGATTGGTCGCTTTGGTTGCTATTCCGGTTATCCTTTGGTTGATGCGGGATATGCAATTGATTAAAGGCAATGCGGTCCTGAGTCGTCTGACTTCGCTTTCTTTTTCAGAAAGGACTGTGACTTCCCGATTCAGCATCTGGGCGATGAGCTTTGAAGGGGTCAAGGAGCATCCTGTTCTCGGCTGGGGTCCGGAAAATTACGCAGTGGTTTTTTCAAAATATTTCCGACCGGAACTCTGGAGGCAGGAACCGTGGTTCGACCGTTCGCATAATATAATTTTCGACTGGCTGATCAACGCCGGATTTCTCGGATTGATTTCCTATCTTGGCATCTTTGTCGCAGCTTTTTACATGCTTCTGGAGAATTTCCGTAAGCGGAAGCGTCTTCTTGAGGAGGGTCTTCTGATTGGAGCTTTATTTATCGCATATTTTTTCCAGAACCTCTTTGTTTTCGACAATATCGCAACTTATATTTCCTTTTTCGCATTTTTGGCTTTCATAAATTCCGAATCCGCCGATCTTGAGCCGTTTATTTCCGGGGAGAAGAATCAAGTGCGCAAGGATGATTCCGGTTTTGCCGAGGTGTACGCCGGTCTTATATTTGTCGCGCTTATCGGAACAGCATATTTCGTCAATTGGCGTCCGTTGATGGTCAATCTCAATCTTCTGAATGCTTTGAAGTCCCAGGCTCAGAATCAGGCCGAAATGGCGCTGGATTATTATAAGAAGGCGCTTGCGTATGATCCGATCGGAAAGCAGGAAATCCGTGAGCAGATGACGCGCTATGCCGTCAGCGTCGGTTCTTCCAATCTGCCGGTTGAATTCAAGGATAAGGTTTTGCGTTTTGCGATAGAGCAGGCGCAAGAAGGTGTTGAAGAAAATCCTCTTGATCCTCGCGCCTATCTGTTCCTTGGAGGGCTGTATAGTCGGGTCGGATTTTCCGATCAGGCTCTGGCGGTTTTGAAAAAAGCCAGCGATCTTTCTCCGAGAAAACAGCAGATTTATTTTGAGATCGCCGATATTTATCTGCAGACCGGAAATTACAAGTCCGCAGTCGCTGAGCTGGAGAAATCTTTCAATCTTGACCAGGAATATGATCAGGCACGCCTTAATCTTGTTGCCGCTTATATACTCAGCGGCGATCAGAAAAAAGCTGACGAACTTTTGGTGGAAAAATATGGAACAATGGATGTGGCGGAGATGATCTTGGTTCAGGTTTATTCCCGTACGAATAATTACCAGCGCCTGATAGGCACTTGGGAGGCTTTTGTTGAAAATCAGCCTACGGCGGAAAATTATAAGAGCCTGGCCGGCGCCCATCTTCTTGCCGGAGATCGGTCTGGCGCCATAGAAGCGCTTGAAGCTGGAATTGAAAAAAATCCTCAGTTCCGATCTGAAGCTTCGGTGTTGTTGAACCAGATCCGTTCCGGACAATAAAAAATACCCCGTTTTGCGGGGTATTTTTTATTCGCATCAGGCGATTTTTTTGAAATCTTTCAAAGTCGGTTCTTTGATCAGGAACAGGATGGAAAAATAAAAACCTGCGGAGATAAAAATTGTTAGCAGCACCGGACTCCCGGCGGATTGAATCAGGGCGGCTATGCCGGCGCAGATCAGCGAAGCGAAAGTCACTTTTCCGATCTTGTCATGGATCCGGAAGCTGATGACCGAATTCATTTTGTTCCAGATGAAGGCGTTAGCCAGGATCTGGGTGATGAGTGTGGATATCGCCGATCCGGCGATTCCGAATTTCGGTATCAGCAGGAAATTGAAGAATATATTTCCGACCGCGCCGATCAGGGAAAATCCGATGAATTTTTTCTGTTGGTTCTGGGCGAGTAGGGAATTGCTGACTATCACCGAAGGAAAGATTATGAGGAGCGTCAGAAGAAGTATCTGGAATGTCCTGGCGGCGGGCAGATATTCGGATCCGTATAATAATCCCATTATTTCTCCGCTAAGCGGCAGGCCGACGATGGCTGTCGGGATGGCCACGAACAGGGAAGCGGTGATGGTTTTTTCAAGTATGTATTTCAACCGGTTCGGCTGGTCTTCGCCGGATAATCTGGAGATTATAGGAAACAGGCTGGTCGCGAAAAGCCCGGCCATCGTATAGAGAAGCTGGATCGGTTTCTGCGCGGCGGAATAGAATCCGATCTCTTCGGGGGGGCGCATCCAGCCGAGCATGATGAGGTCGGTGTTGATCATTATCGCGCCGAGGAAGCTGGCGAAGGCGAAAGGAAGGGAGGAAGAGAGTATCGGCTTTATGAGGCCGGTATTGAAATGTGTGAATATTTTCGTGAAATAATGCCTGATCGGATACATTATCGCCAGAAGTCCGACGGCGGTTCCGATGATGTAGGCATTGGTCAGGGATTCGCTTGTCCCGTATTTTCCGAGCATATAAAAACCGGTTCCGGTTATGAAGATATTGGTCAGGATCTCATTCACCGCCTCCCACTGCATGTGCTGGGTGGCGCGGCTGATGGTGAATCCGAAATTTCGGAAGCTGTCGAAAATCAGGAGCAGAGTGACGAGTGAAAGGAGTATCCGGGTTTCGGGAATCCTGGTCAGATACGGGGCGCCGAAGATCAATATCAGGACGCCTATGCCGAGCAGGATAATTTTCAGGAAAAACGCCGTGGAGAAATATTCCGCCGCCGCTTCCGAAGATCTGGCGGATTCGCGGGTGACTATCGCGCTGATGCCGATATCGGAGAGTATCAGCAGGAAGGCGATGAGGCCCATCGCATAGGAAAAAGCGCCCCAGCTTTCCGGGCCGAGGATTCTGGCGGAATAGATGACGAGCGCGGCGCGGAGGAATCTTCCGCTTGTCTGTCCGAAAAAAAGCCAGAATGTATTTTTGGCCAGAGTCTGTTTTTGATTTTGATTTTCAAATAGAAAACCCCGCAGTTTTTCAAACATCAGGAAAGATTGGTTATCAGGAATTTCACGGTCCGGATCAGGATCACCAGATCGAGGATCAGCGAGTTGTTCTTCAGGTAATAGATGTCGTATTGGAGTTTCTGGTAGGCGTCGGTCGCTGAAGCGGCGTAGCGGTAATTGATCTGCGCCCAACCGGTTATTCCCGGGTTGGTGAGGTGGCGGAGGTCGTAATATGGAAGTTCCTTGCGGAGTTTTTCCACGAATTCCGGACGTTCCGGACGCGGTCCGACGAAGGAAAGCTCGCCCTTGATGATGTTGTAGAGCTGGGGAAGTTCGTCCAGATGGGATTTCCGGAGCAGGTTGCCGAACCAGGTCACGCGCGGATCATCAAAATAATTCGCCCACTGAGGTCCGTTTTTCTCCGCATCCTCGCGCATGGTCCGGAATTTCCAGATGGTGAATTCTTTTTCATTTTTTCCGATCCGGCGCTGGGAGAAGAAAGCCGATCCCGGAGATGTAAGTTTCACCATCAGAGCTATCAGGGCGAGGAGGGGAAAGAGGATGATCCCGAGCGCAAACGCGAAGATCCTTTCCAGCGGGTCGCTGACGCTTTCGTAGATTTTGTTCTTTGCGGTGAGATTTTCCAGGAACCAGACCTCTTCCAGTTCGGCGAGCGGGACTTTTTCGAATACGAGCTCGTATAATCTGGAGAGTTCGATAATTTCGATCCCAAGCGCCAGGCACTTATAGATGAGTTTAGCCGACTGGGTGTCTTTCTTGATGTGGGCCGGAACTACGATGGTCGTTATTTCGTTGGCCACCAGTATCTGGGCCAGATGGCTGAATTCCTTGTCGCGCAGGCCTTCCTTCATCCAGAAGCTTATCTTGTATCCGAGCTGGGGATTCTTTTCCAGGTGCTCGATTATTTCCTGCGAAGTGTGGTTCGCGCCGACCATCAGGATTCGGCTGGCCGGTCCGCTTTTGCCGAGGATCGCGTTATAAACGGTCCGCCAGAGATAGCTGATTCCCCCGAAGACGAGGAAGAATATTCCGAGATTTGTTTTCGGGGCGATGTTGAAATAAGGGACTGTATAGAAGAAGATCGCCGTCAGCACGATGTTGGCTGCGGTCGTATACCAGAATCTTTTCTCGAATTCAAAATCGTTCTTCAGCGCCCGGAGGTCGTAAAGTCCGGAGATGTAGAAGACCGCGATCCAGAGCCCGAAGATGATCGTGAACGGATCGAAATGCGATTCCACGAACTGGGAATAGAACATGTTTTCATACCGGATCCAGAGGGTCAGAATAAGGGCGGCGTAAAGCATCAGGACATCGCCGGTTATGAGTATGAGCTGTTTGGCGCGGGACAAAGTGTTCATAGTTGCGGTTCTATAATATGTTGATATAATAATATAACACTAATTAACCTTAATAAATAACATCAAATAATATGATGAATAAAGAATATTTTTTGCCAGTCAGCATACTGGTCGCCGCAGTCCTTGTCGCCGGAGCCGTGATATACAGCGCCGGAGTTTCTACTCCGTCCGGAGAACAGACCGGGGACGAGCCTGTCGTTGAAAAAAGCGATATTCTGAACCTGAATAGCAATGACGTCATACTCGGCGATCCGAATGCGCCGGTGACAGTCGTCGAATACAGCGATTTCCAGTGCCCGTTCTGCGGGAGGTTCTTCTCGCAGACCGTCAGCCGCCTGAAGAGCGAATACATCGCTTCCGGAAAGGTGAAGTTCGTATACCGTCATTTCGCTTTCCTCGGTCCGGAATCCAAGGCCGCCGCGCTTGCCGTGGAGTGCGCCAAGGATCAGGGTAAGTTCTGGGAAATGCACGACAACGTCTTCAATGAAGAGATCGCCGATGGGAAAGAGCATAACGGAAACCTGAATGAGGAGACCTTCCTGCGCCTGGCAAAGGATATCGGACTCAATACCGGCGAATATCAGTCCTGTCTGGACGATGAGAAATATGCAGGCAAGGTCAGCCGCGATTATGCCTCCGCCCAGGTTGTCGGCGTCCGGGCCACTCCGACCATTTTCGTGAACGGGGAAAAGGTGGAAGGCGCGCTTCCGTTCGAGCAGTTCAAGTCTTTGGTTGAAAAATATTTGGCCCAGTAAAATTAAGTGATATAATTCATATATGGCAAATCAAGTGATAATCTACAGCACTCCGAGCTGCGTCTACTGCAAGATGGCGAAGGATTTCTTCGCGAAGAACGGTGTGGAGTATGTGGAGCACAATGTCGCTTCAGATGAAAAAGCCAGGAAAGAGATGGTGGATAAATCGCATCAGCTCGGCGTTCCGGTCATAGATGTCAACGGAGAGATTCATGTCGGTTTCAACCGACCGGAATTGGAGAGGGCATTGGGACTCAGATAGATTCTAGAAACGTCCGCCGATCGGCGGACGTTTTATTATGCGCGATTTTTCAGTATAATTAATTCATGTACGATCTTATCATCATCGGAGGCGGTCCGGGCGGAGTGGCGGCCGGAATATATGCGTCCCGTAAAAAATTGAATTCAGCCATGATCGCCGAAAGTTTCGGCGGCCAGTCCGTGGTTTCCGCGGATATCCAGAACTGGATCGGCACGAAATCGCTTTCCGGCCTTTCGCTGGCCGATGCGCTTGAGAGTCATCTGCGCGCTCAAGGCGGAATCGAGATCATCGATGGAGACCGTGTGGCGGCTATTGAGAAGTCCGCAAGAGGATTCGAGGTGACGACTAAAAACGGAAAAAATCTGGAAACCAGGACGATTCTTGTCGCTTCCGGAAGCCGGCACCGCCGGCTTGGAATTCCGGGCGAGGACCGCCTGGATGGAAAAGGCGTTGTATGGTGTTCGACTTGCGATGCGCCGCTTTTCGGCGGAAAGGCTGTCGCGGTGATCGGCGCGGGGAATGCCGGATTGGAAGCTGTCCGTGATTCCATACCTTATGCAGTGAAGATATATCTTATTGTGCGCGGTGATTCCGTGAAAGGGGATGCGCAGACATTCGAGGATATAAAAAATAATCCGAAGGTGGAAGTCATCTACCAGGCGGAGGCTAAGGAAATCCTCGGAGAGGCTTTCGTGTCCGGATTGAAGTATCTGGATAAAAAGGACAATTCATCCAAGGATCTGAAAGTCGAGGGAGTATTTGTGGAAATCGGCGCGATTCCGAATTCCGATTTTCTCGGAACTTTGGTTGAGAAAAATGAATTCGGGGCTGTCCTTACGGATCGCTTCCAGAAGACCTCTCTTCCGGGTATCTGGGCGGCCGGGGATGTGACCGATCTGCCGTACCGTCAGAACAACATTTCCGCGGGAGATGCCATCAAAGCGGTGCTTGATATTGATGATTTTTTGAGCAGAAACCGGGGTTAAGCGCTGAAATAAAGGGAGCTGTTAAATGTTATAATTCTGATATGGGGCGATTCCAGATATTTACGGTTTTAGCGATATCCGCTTTTATAATTTTCGGGGCTTCTTATCTGTATTGTGAATCGGAATTCTGCCTGAATATCGATGCGCCTGCGAAATATTCCGGACCAGTCGAAAAAATAACCATCGCCAATATCGGAGAATTTTCAATTTTCAATCTGATTGCGGAAGATAGGGGGTATTTTTCAGACCGGGGATTGGATGCGGAGATGCTGGATTACTCTTCGGGCCCCCCGGCGGTTGCGGATCTGCTTGCCGGAAAAGTTGATTTCGCGGTCGCGGCCGATTTTGTAGGCGTGCGCAATATTTTTTCCAATAAAAATCTCCGGATTCTGGCCCAGCTGAATAAACATTACACATTTGAGGTGATCGGGAGGATGGATAGGGGAATCGCCGCCCCGGCCGATCTGCGGGGAAAGAAAATAGGCGTGACCAGGAAGGGTGTCGGGGAATTTTTCCTCGGACGCTTCCTTTCTTTCAATGGTCTGAATCTTGAAGATGTTTCAATATTCGACCTGCAGGCTCCGGATATCGTAAGTCAGTTGAATTCAGGGAAGATAGATGCGGCGGTCATTTTCAATCCGCATGCTTATGAGCTGAAAAAAACACTGCGCGGTAATGCGGTTTTCTGGTCAGCTCAGGATGATCAGCGGGTTTATGCGCTTTTGTACGGAACCGAGGAATTTCTCCGGGCTCATCCTGATATCGCTGCAAGATATGTCAGCGCCTTGTTTGAAGCGGAGAAATTCCTTAAGGAGAATGCGAATCAGGCCAAGTCCATCCTTTCGGAATATACGGGATACGATACGGAGTACGTAGATGGAATCTGGCCGAATTTTGATTTCACTCTCAGTCTCGATCAATCATTGTTCCTCAGCATGGAAGATCAAGCCAGATTCATAATTGACAACAGTCTTGTCAGTGATAAGGATATTCCCAACTATCTGAATTTTATTTATTTTGACGCCTTGGAGGGGGTCTCTCCAGCCAGAATTTCGATAATCAGATGATTCCGATATGAATATGAAACTGAAACTCCGGATCGCGATCCTCTTCATCTGTCTGATGTATATCCTGATGGGAGCCTCATTTTATGCACTGTTTTACGGCCATCAGCGGGCCCTGGAAAAAATGACCGTGGCCCAGAATCTCGCTTTGGATATTTTCGAGCGGCGATATCTGGCTGACGAATATGCCGCGGCGCAATCCGAGCGGGCCAAGACGCAGTGGTTTTCGGAGCAGAAAAAAATCGAAACTAAACTGGCGGATTCCCGGCCATTATTCCAGGGCGATCAGGAGAAAGATCTCCTGATGAGGATTTCGGATGGAATTTTTTCCGGCGAGAGGATATTCAACCAGATGGTGGGTGTTTATGATAATGAGGATAATTTTTCCGATCTCATGGCATTACTTGAAAGAGAGAAGAGGCTTTCAAGCCAGCTGTCGACCTGGACGCAGGAATCAATTTCAGCGGCTACGGATCTTACTAATCTGAATAATGACAGCGTTGTTTCCAATTCCCGGAAAATGCTCTACCTGTTCGTATCGGGCGCAAGCGCGCTTTTCGCGATGCTCATAGGAAGCTTTTGGGTCATTTGGCGATACTGGAGGAATCTGTACGATCAAAAGACAAAAAATGAGTTGATTTTAAGCGGCATCGGCGATGGCATAATCGTAATGGACAGGAATTGGAACATCATGCTTTTTAATAAGGCTGCCGGAGATCTTTCCGGCTGGAATGCGTCGGAGGTGATAGGCCGGCCGTTCCGGGAAATCATAAAATTTGTCCGCGAGAAGGATCATGAGGAGAATATAGAATTCATCGAGCAAGCCATGCTTTTCGGGAATGTCCGTTTCATGGAAAATCATACTGTTCTGGTCAGAAAAGACGGCAAGGAAATTCCAGTCGGAGATTCGGCGGCCCCGCTTTTTTCCGAGGATGGCTTGGTTGTCGGCGTGATCATAATTTTCAGGGATGTCACGAACGAGCGGGATGCGAATCTGCTCAAATCCGATTTCGCTTATGCCTCGCATCAATTCCGGACGCCATTGAATAAGGCGCTATGGGGATTGGAGGCCGCGCTTGACGGTGTTGAGGATAAGACAGTCCGGGAAAATATTCTGAATTCCCTGGCATCTCTGAAAAGCGTCAATAAGCTTTCCCAGGCTCTGTTGGAAATTTCCGAAATAGATCAAAAGCAAGTTATTCCGGAAATGAAGAGGTTTGGATTGGGCTCCGTCGTAAGGGAATCTGTGGATATGGTCAAGGAAAGCGCCGCGTCCGCGGGCATCCCGGTAATTCTGCCGGAAATCAATCCGGAAATTTACATAAATACCGATCCGCGTCTTTTGAAGCGCTGCCTGTATGAAATTCTGAATAATGCGGTCACATACAGCCGTCCCGGCAAGGATATAAGATTGGGCTTTGAGCTGCGCGGCGAAGAGATCATATTGAAGATCTCAGATTCCGGACCGGGGATCTCGGAAAAGGAGCAGCCATTGATTTTCAATAAGTTTTTTCGAGGCAGTAATTTCAACACTACTGATGTGGCAGGCGCCGGACTCGGGCTCTATATAGTGAAAAATTATATAAATCTCATCAAGGGGAAGGTATGGTTCAAGTCCAGGGAAAATGACGGTACGGAATTTTTCATTTCCTTGCCGCTCTCCGGCAAATAGATAAAATCACTGTCAAGGAACAGGAAAATCGAATCTGCGCCTTATAGGCGGGAGAACCCTATTTTCTATTGCCAAATACGAAAATATATGGTATATTATATGGTAATATACTATAAGGTATATGCGCCCTTGGATTTCCGGCTTCTATCTCAAAAATTTGACTTATGAAAAAGTTTAATATAAAATCATTCAGTATGTTTTGTACGCAAAACGAAAATAAGGATCCGAATAACGAAACAAGGGATTTTTCCCGGTTTGCCGGCGCCCTTCTTATGATTTTAATCACCTCAGCGGGTGGTTTTTATATTTGGGACAGGTATTTCAGCGAGATGGGTCAGGCCAGAAGGTTCGCTCAGGAACAGGTTGATACTTTGGAAAAAGCTGAAGCGGCTTATATCAAAGCCATGACCGAGGACACGTATGGCGGGAAAACTCCGAAAGAGACCCTGGATCTTTTTATGGCCGCGCTTGAAGCTGGAGATGTGAATCTGGCGAGTAAGTATTTTTTGTTGAAAGAAGAGAATAATTTCAGTAGAGATGAATGGATTAAATTATTTTCTGATCTAAAAGGTAAAAATTTAATGGGTCAAATGGCTAGGGATATAAAAAATGAATCTGTTTCATTAGGAAATTCTATTGATGATAATGATTTTTCATTTGGAATGTTTGAGGATGGAATTATCTCTGTATTAATAGAGATGCGATGGAATAAATATTCAAATGTTTGGAAAATAGAAAGATTGTAAGATGAATAAAGTATATAAAAAAACTTTATATCTCGGTTTAATTTTAGGGATTTTATCTCCGTTTAATTTTGCATCAGCTTATTCGGTTGGAACGCACGCTTTTCTTACCAAAGAGGCGATTGAATTTTATAACAAGAATCTTTCTGGAAATAAAATATCGGATGAATTGAAAAATTATATCATCGATGGCGCGCGGTTGGAGGATAATGCTCCGCGCTATGTAAACCACTTTTATGACCCGGTAAAAGACAGTGGTTTGGCCGATTTGGGCTTTCGCGGACAGAAATCCAAGGATTGGGCCCAGGATTCACCGTCTCAGACCGCACTTTTATATAAAGCATTTGCTCCGACCGAGGCATCAATTTTGAGTTTGGCGCAATTGGAAAAAATCAGCTCTGTTTTTGATCAGACGGACTTCACTTGGAAGAAAGCGGTGAATTTATATGTTTCCGGGAAGACGGAGGAATCTTTGTTTGCGCTTGGTCATATAATCCATCTTGTGGAGGATATGTCTGTTCCGGATCATGTTCGGAATGATGCGCACCCTCCTTATGACGGCGGCGGAAGTCCATATGAAAATTGGACTGCTAAATTCAATTTGGATGCAGCGGATAAATCACTAAAATCCAGATTAACAGGAAAAAAGCCTGTTGCTCTTGGTGATTTAGATTCTTATTTTACTGAGCTGGCAAAATATACAAATAGTAATTTTTATAGTGAGGATTCTATAGAGAATTATAGCTCTCCGATTTTCGATTTTAAGAAAGAAGACGGTTTTAATTTATATGGATTTAAATATGATGAAAATGGTGATGCTTATCGTTTAGTTAGAATTTCAGAAATAAGTAAAAAATATGAATGGAAAAATCAAATTCAGTTATCAAATAAATCTTTAATCTTACAAGATTCTGATAAAACATTAACCGATGGCGGAGATAATTTAATTGTCAGCGATTATTGGGATCGGCTTTCAGTTAAGTCTGTCCAATATAGTGCCGGCTTGATAGACCTCTTTTTCAAAGAGGTGGAAAAAGAAAAAAATAAGCCAAAGCAGGAGGTCCCGATCTTTTCCAGATATTTCGGCCAAGTGATCGATCTTCTGAAGGATTTTATTCCGGATTTTTCCGGAAATCAGAATCTGAATCTCGCGTCGGTGATCGATCTTGCTGATAGAAATCCGGAGCAGGTTGAAAATCCATCAATTGATTCCCAGGAGGCGACAGGGGGGGGATCCGAATTCATAAATGTCCAGGATTTTGTAGATGACGATCAGGATGAAGATTTGACTCTTTCTGATTCAACTGAGGATGCAGATGTTTCTGCGGAAGAAATTGTTCCGGTGGCTGAAGTCGTCAGGAAAACCGCCCAGGTCTGCACTTTCAACACTGATGAATCCCCAAGTCGCGACAAGTTTCTGATAAACGAGGTCGCCTGGATGGGCGGGATAAACAGCGCCAATGATGAGTGGATCGAGCTGAGGAATATTTCCGGAGGAGTTTTGGATATTTCCGGATGGCAGTTATTGGATAAAGCTGAGCAGATAAAAATCACCTTTGGCAATATCAGGCTGGATTCCGGCGCGTATCTTCTGCTTGAAAGGACTGATGACAATTCCATCTTGGAGGTCAAGGCCGATGCGGTTTATGCCGGCGCGCTTTCAAATTCCGACGAGGGATTGAGGTTGTTCGACAGTGAATGCAATCTTGCCGATGAGGTCCTGGCGAATTCGGATTGGCCGGCCGGTGATGCGTCCGCGCGCCGCACTATGGAGCGCGCGACCGATCTTTCCTGGCATATTTATGCCGGAGGGGGAACAGTGAAAGGGGGAATTTCACTGTTCGGAACTCCGAAGCAGGACAACAGCCAGCCGGGTGTGGCCAGCGCCAGCTCCGCTTTGGTTGCTTCTCCGGTTAATTCCTCTGCTGTTCCATCCGGACCGGCGAAAATCCTGATTTCCGAAGTTCAGATAACCGGAGGAACAGGGAAGACGAACAATGATTTCGTGGAACTTTATAATCCGAATACATCTGCAGTGAATCTTAACGGTTATCGTCTGGTGAAAAGGACGAAGACCGGCACGACGGATTCTTCAGTCAAATCCTGGACAGCCGATGTCTATATTCCGGCCAAGGGATATTATCTCTGGGCAAACAGCGGCTATTCGGATATTTCTTCAACTCCAGACATCACGACCAGTTCGACGTTGGCGAATGACAACGGCATCGCCATCCGCTATGGAAGTTCCGATACTGGAGAGCTGATTGACAGTGTCGCCTGGGGAGTCACGACAAATGCTTTTGTCGAAAATCAGGCATTTCCGGACAATCCGATCACTAATCAGAGTATTTCCCGGCAGTCGGAAAGCGATACGAATAATAATTCCGTGGATTTCATAAAGACACTGTTGTCGCCGAAGAATTCCAGCAATTCCGGCGGGTTCATCGTGCCGACGGCCTGGAGCAATCAGCCCGCATCTGCGGTTTCGTATCCGCTTATCAGCGAAGTCTATCCGGACCGGACCGGTGCCAATCTGGATTTCGTGGAAATATACAATCCGAACGCCAGCGGAACTCCCCTGATCCTGACCGGTTGGTCTCTGCAGGTGCTGAGCGCCAATGCGACTTCCACGGATAAGATCGTGAAGAAAAACTTCGAGAATTCCAATGCGATCCCTGCTTCGGGATTTTTCCTTATCGGCATCGATTCCAATACTGGCGGCGACATGAACTGGGCGAGCGGATCGCTGAACAGCACAGACGGCGCGACGATTTTCCTTGTGAACGGCACAACCACGATTTCCGACTTTGAAGATCCGAATATCATCGATAGGATCGCTTACGGGACCGGATCCGGGCTTATGTCTCCGGAAAATTCCGCCGGGCCGATGCCGGACAGCGGCAAGAGTCTGGAAAGGAAATCCCTGCAGTCCAATCTCTGCGTTTCCGCATCCGGAAGCGGGGAGTATCTCGGAAACGGCTGCGACACCGATGATAATTCTTCGGATTTTCAGGTCCGGGACATTCCGAAACCGCAGAAACTTTCCAATCTGCTTGAGCCGAGAAATTCCCCGTCCGCTCCTGCCGGTTTTTCCGCAAGCTACAGCACGACTACTTTGAGGGTGAGTTTTATCTGGAATCCGTCTTCCGATTCCGCAGGCGCGACTTCGACGATGAGCTACGTTCTTCAATCCGCGACTTCAACCAATCCGCTTATCGATCTTGCGACCGTTTCCGCGACTTCCACTTATGATTACAAAATTTCCGAAGTGGGAATCTATTACAATTTTTCCATTAAAGCGAAGGACGCGGACGGATCGGAATCGTCCGCATCAACGGCTTCCTTGTCAGCGCCAAGCGTTCTGGACAGCGCTTATTTCTATCCTGACCCGCGGACATCCGGAGTCAATGCCGTTGAATTCAGGTATGGAACCTATCCGTTCATCTATTCGGAGACATCCAGCGGTTTCCGGGTGGCGGTGCTTTATAAGAACCAGGAAGCCCCGGCTTTGCCGTATTTCTACAGCGATACGCAGTTTGCGACTACTCCGGAGGGAGTTTACCCGACGCAATACGGCGAGTGGGGATCTCAGATTTCTTCCGCCTGGAAGCTGAATTATGCCAATTGCGCCAGCGTCAATACCACAGGGACGGCTCTGATTCTTCCGGATTCCGGTTCTTATTGTTCTTCCGGCTTCGGCGGAATCAGGAACAGCACTTTGGATATCGCAAAGCTTGAAGACTTGAATCTTATCGTTTCGTTGAATAATGATCAGGCTCCTGTTGCCGGTGATTATTTCACTCTCGGGTTTTACACTCTGACCGGTAATAACACTCAGACTTTGGCGGCGGTGGATCGGCAGAAATATTATTTCTCGACCGATGTTCCGGCGCATGCATCGCCGTCTGTTCCGGCTGATTTGGAATTGTCTTATAACTCCGGTACTTCGTTGCTAAGGATGATCTGGGACAGATCCAGCGACGTCGATTCTTTGGATAATCTTCTGAATTACGAGATAAATTATAGCACCACCACTTTGTCGGACAGCGGCTGGATTCCGGCGCCTTCCGCACAGATGGACGCAGGCGAGGGATCGGAAATCAACGGCCGTCCGTTCACGAAAATCTCGGTGGAGCCGAATACGACTTATAATATCGCGTTCCGTTCGAAGGATGATTTCGGAAATGTCTCCGACGCGACCACGACTTCATTCTCGGTTCCTGACACTGTTCTCCCGTACGGAATGGCGAATTTCGAATGGGGGAATGTCGGCGCATCCGGAAACCCGCAGATAATCTTCGATGCGAATGCATATCCGTTCATGAGTTCCAATAAGGCGACGGCGATATTGTTCTTCCTGAACCAGTCGGTTCCGGCCGGTCATTCTTTCAGCAACAGCGCCAACCGTTACGAAATCGGAGGGAACAACAAGGTCCTGAAGCTCAGCTACAGCACCTGCGATAATGCAAATGACGATATTCTCGGCGGATTGCTGATGCATAACCAGACCAGTTGTCCGAACGGAAGCGGCTTGAAGAAGTACAATACGAGGAACAATCTGACTGGCGGGCAGACGAATTTTACCACTGCCATAAGCGGCGTCTTTGAAGACGGAGGCGCCATTTCCCACACTTTCGCATCTTCGGATTATGTGACAGTCGGATTCTATGAATTGAACGGAAGCACTTTCCAGCAGGTCTCGGTATACAACAAGAAGACTTATTTTTCGGAATAGGATTTTCCGGTTTTCCGTGTTAGGATTCCCTCAGCTCATATGAGGAGGAATTCTTGTTACTGGAAATCCTCGCGCCGTTGGTCACCCTGATCACGATGATCATCGGGATGGCCCATCAGATAAAGATAATCCTGGAAATCGACCGGAAAATCCTATCTCGAGAAGAGATCAACCGCCGGTTGGACATCCTCTCCACGCCCCGGATATTCCTCGGCATAATTGCCAGTACCATCTGGATAATGTACGGGATGCAGATCAGGAATTATTACATGCTGACGATGAACGTGGTCGGAATCGTCCTCAATGTCTGTCTCATATATGTCATCTGGTCCGTCCGGAAGAAATTCATATCGCGCTGAGCGCGATTTTTTTATTGCAAAATCCGGCCGGTATTGGTATTTTATATCCAGAACCTGCAAATGAGATCGGGGAAGGTATGGGTATTTTCCTGGAAGCCCTATATTGGTTATGCCTGATAACCGGAGGACTGGCGGCGATATTCTTCGGAACATTATGTCTGGTCGTATCAGTGATTTTCATCTGTGCTAACTGGTCTACCGTGATCATGCCGGGCAAGATTCATATAAGCCGGTTTGCCGGCCTGCGCGGAGTGAAATGGTTTGATTCCGATGATGATAAGAATCTGAAGGAGTACGGATTATGGATTTTCGGCAGGGAGAAGCTGGTCCTTCAGCGCCGGTTGCTGTCGATTTCCTCCCATTTTCCGGTATTTGAAATAAATTACCGGGACGTGCGGGAGGACAGTGAATTGGTTATATCTTTTTTCTCCGGAGAAACCATAATGATAAGAAAGCGGATCAAAGGGCCCCGCTGGAATCAGCTTGAGCTGTCGCTGTCCAAATTCCAGGAGACTCATTATGCCGGGCTCGTGAAAAGAGCCGAGGGTCTCCAGACGGAAATCGACAGGAGATTCAAGCTGATAATTTTTGAAGCGTCACATAAGTGACGCTTTTTCATTTACAATATCCGGCATTGCGGATAATATTAAAATAGCTCACTGAAGGCGGGAATCAAAATGGCCGATGAGATTTTTTACTGGTCAAAAATGACCGCTCCGGCATTGCTTCTCTTCGGAATTTTCGCGAATCTGTTCAATCTCAGGGATGCTGAAAAATGGGCGGTCAAGCACTTCGCCTTTGCGCTGTTCGGATTGGCGGCTTCGATGACGGTTTCTCTTTCAATGGCGGAAACACTTGCCGCATACCGGATATATTTCGTAATTCTGGCCATATATTTCCTTTTGAATTGGAGGGAGTCCGGTCTGAATATCGCTATCGCCGGCTCTCTGCTCAATATGTTTGTGATAATCCTGAATGACGGTCATATGCCAATGGCTCTCACACCATTGGATTCCGAGGACGGATTTTACAGATTCATCGACGGCAATACCGTCCTGCCGATTCTGAGCGATATCATCCGGATCGGAAATTATCGGGCATCCATCGGTGACATCCTGCTGAGGATTGGCCCGCCGGTCTTCCTGATCTCCCAGCTGAAAAAATTGGCTTACGAAAAAAAATAACTCCGTTTTCCGGAGTTTTTTTATTTTTCATAAAAAGAGCCCCTTTCCGTTTGGAAAGGGGCTTTACTTCAGATGCAATCCGCAGGGGAGCACGAGAACTTCATTCTTCGATTCGGGCTTTTCGGAGTTCTGCCGGTTTCTGATCCGTTTGGCGGCCTCATCCCCATCGATTCCGACTTCGAGGCTGCCGAAGATCATTTCCCGGTGGAAACCCTTCCGATCGGCCTTCTCGTAATCGCTGATGAAGTTCAGCAGCGGATCCATGTACTTGTCGTGCATCTGCCGGTGCTGTTCGTTCACATCCACCCCCAAGGAGTGCAGGGCGGCATGAAGCATTTCATGGCCGACTATGCCGTAGAAGAAACAGATCTTCTCGGTGTAGCTGAACGGCAGGCGGTAAGCGGCATAGTATCTGTCGCGGCGATCCAGATAGTCCCAGATGTTGCCGTGATAGATCTCCAGGTAGTTATCGCCGAGGAACGCCCGGCCGAGGATCTTTCCGGTGGAGCGCTTGGAAAGCTTATCGGCCTCGCACTGCTTCTTCTTATCCTTTTCAGGATATTTCCCGCAGTCCTCGGTGAGTATTTTCCGATCCGCCTGGATGTAGCCGGCATATCTCTCAGAGTAAGGCTTGCCGGTTTTCAGGAGGACGGAATCCTCGAGTTCCTTGCGGCGCTCGAGGCACTTCTCTCCGGACTTCCCGGATTTGGACTCGCATTCCAGATAGAGGATCTTGTGATACAGATCCTCCTCCATGATTGCGATATCCGGTTTCGGCATATTCTTGTAGATGCCGGTGATCTCGACGGCTTTGATCCAGATCTGATCGATCAGAGTCTGGTCCAGTTCCATCTCATTGCAGCCTCCGATCAGAATGATGACGGAGGCAAACATCATCTTTTTAAGGTTCATGACCCCTCCATCAGTTTCCGGATTTGCAGATTTATATAATTATACCATAGAAATATGCTTTTGTAAAGAAAAGCCGCCTTTGGGGCGGCGGTAATATTTATTATCTGCTTTCTTCCTGATCAATCTGCCATTGGAGGCTACTGTATTCTTCTTTTTCCAGGCTGTTATTTTTCGGAACCCCATTTTTTTCATTTATGAAATTGATGAGTCTTTCCAAATATCTTTTTTCAAGCATCATTCTGTGATCATTGTTTTTGTCAGGAATCGCGGGATGAAGCAGCTCATGGGCCAGTATGTAGAGGAGGTAAATCTTCATTGTGTAGGCTTTATCGATTTCTTCCGTCTGCCAGCGGTTGAATTTGTATTGTTCTTTAAGCTTCAGCTCTTTCAGTCCTTTCGTTATCAATACCATGTAAAAAATTATTGTTTCCCTGGGCTGCTGCTTGATGCCATTTACATATACTCCGCTGGAGGTCAGGACATATTCGGCGGGCTTGTCGATCGTGTAAGAATCGACCACTTCAGCCAGCGCATTTCCATTCTCAAATACATATTCGAATTTGAATTCCGGCATCTTGAGGTCCGGTTTGCTGCCGGTGATCCGAAGCGTTTCATGCCAGAGCTCATCTGCGATGCGAGCATCTATCTCGGGAATTCTAATCTTGGAATTTGTAGTAGCGCATCCTGATAAGGCCGCTATCACGAATAGTCCCGCCAATATTTTTTCAAGTTTCATGCGGTTTACCTCCGCAGTGAGTTCTGGATATATAATACTATAAAATCTTATTTCTGTAAAGTTGTGGTATATAAATTATATGCAGGTCATCCTGGACAACATACGCAGCATCAACAATGTCGGATCAATTTTTCGGACAGCTGATGCTGTGGGTGTGGAAAAGATATATCTGGGCGGCATAACTCCGGAACCGCTGGATGCTTTCGGCCGGCCGCGGCAGCAGTTCGTCAAAGTCTCGCTCGGTGCGGAGAAAAATGTCCCCTGGGAAAAGGCGAAGAGCGTCAGCCGGCTCATCGACCGTCTGAAGAAGGACGGTTTCCGCATAATCGCCGTGGAGCAGGCGGATAGTTCCGTTCCTTATAATGAATTGAAATTTTCCGGTCAGGATGAGAAAGTTGTTTTCGTATTCGGAAATGAAGTGGACGGAATTTCAATGTCTGTGCTGGAAAAATGCGACCAGGTCGCGGAAATACCGATGCGAGGAAAAAAGGAATCCTTGAACGTGGCGGTTTCGTTCGGAATCGTGATGTTTCAATCGATATATGGAAATAAAAAAAATTAAATCCAATCTTGAGGATGATATCCGCAAGCTTACCGATTTCCGCGGATTTTTGAACGCAGGCGAGCCTCATTTCAAGGTTTTATTCGGAAGGGATTCCCTTATTGTTTCCTGGCAGCTGATTAAATACGACCCGGAAATCGCGGCGGTGACCTTGAGGACTTTGGCAAAATTACAGGCAAAGACTGCAGATTCGGAACGCGATGCGGATCCCGGTAAGATATTGCATGAAATGTGGGAAGGAGACCGGAGAGAAATCGAGAAGCTCAATCTGGACCAGGTGCCTTTTCCATATTATGGATCTGTGGACTCCACCCCGCTTTTTCTGATAGTCGCATGGAAGTATCTTGAGGCGACGGACGATAGGAGTTTCATCCGGTCGATCTGGCGGAATATTCTGGCCGCGAAGGATTGGATAATCGAATACGGGGATCAGAACCGGGACGGTTTATATGATTTTCAGAGAAAGAATAAAAACGGACCGCTGAATCAATGCTGGAAAGACGGAAGGGAATCTCCCCAGTTCGGCATCCGGCCGGTGGCGCCGGTTGAAGTCCAGGGATATGCATACGAGGCTCTCAAGAGTTTCAATTCGCTTGCCGAAGCGACGGGCGCGCCGGATCGCGTGGCGGACGATTATCTGAAAAATCTGAAGGCGAGATTCCAGGGGTCTTTCTTCTGGCCGGAAGAGAAATTTTATTATCTGGCCATCGATGGAGATGGCAGAAAGCATGCCCGAGTCGCCTCCAATCCCGGGCACTTGCTTTTCACCGGTATGATCGGCGACGTCCATAAAGCCGAAATTGTTTCCAGATTGTTCCGCGCCGATATGTGGACTCCATACGGAATACGGACACATTCGCAATTCAATCCGGATTTCAAGGAAAATTCCTATCAACTCGGGTCAATTTGGCCGTTTGATAATTGGATCATAGCCGAGGGATTGCGGGTGAGCGGATTTGATAAGGAATACGGATTGATCAGGGGCGCGCTTCTGTCAGCTTATGAAAAACTCGGCCACATTCCGGAATTATATTCAGTGAATTCAAGCGGGGAAATCGGCCAAGTTGAGGGGGCGAATCATCTGCAGGCGTGGTCCAGCGGCGGTCTGTTAAATTTGTTGGACGGAGATTAAGAGCTATAATTCAAAGATGAAGAAGAAATTGCGCATTGCCCAGATCGCGCCGCTTTGGTTCAGCGTACCTCCGAAAAAATACGGGGGAATAGAAAGAGTGGTGGCGTTTCTGACGGATGAGTTGGTCAGGAAAGGCCACGAGGTCACTCTTTTCGCCCCGCCAGGGTCCAGGACTAAGGGAAAGTTGATAAGCGTTTATCCCCGGCCGCTCATCGATGCGGGTATTCCCTGGACGGATCCATTCTGGAATCTGGAGAATCTCGCGGTCGCATATAAAGGCGCGCGCGACGGAAAATTTGATGTGATTCATTCCCATCTTGATGTCTGGACTACTTATTTCAATAGTCTGACTGATGTTCCGACGGTTCTTACCATGCACAATGCGCTTTATGAAACAAAATTCGATGAAAATGAAGATTCCCGGATAAGGATCTTCAATAAGAATAAAAAGGATATAAATACTGTTTTCATAAGCAAGGCGATGCAACGGACGTCTTCGGTGAAGTTTCCGCATTCCCGCGTCATTTATAATGGGATCGATACCAGTCAATTCACATTCAATCCAAGGGGCGGCGATCATTTCGTATGGGCCTCAAGAATCGACAAATATAAGGGCATCGAGAATGCGATCGCCGCCGCTAAAAAGTCCGGAGTCAAGCTCCTGCTCGCCGGCAGGATGGACCCGACGCAAAGAGATTATTTCAATCTGCGCATCAAGCCGAATCTCAGCAGGAAAATCCAGTATGTCGGAGAATTGACCGGAAAGGAACTTGCCGAATTCTTCGGATCTGCAAAGGCTTTCCTCTATCCCATCGAATGGGAAGAACCGTTCGGATTGGTCGTGGCCGAAGCCATGGCCTGCGGAACGCCGGTCATCGCGCATTCGCGCGGATCAATGCCGGAGTTGATAAGGCACGGCAAAACCGGTTTTTTGACCAACAATCTTTCCGGAGTCGTTTCAGCTATGAGGCAGGTGGATTCGATCGACCGGAGGGTTGTCCGGGCTCACGCCGAAATGAATTTCAGGAAAGAGCTCATGGCCGATCGTTACGAGGATTTATATTATAAATTGACGGAAAATAAATCGTGACCATATGAGGAAGCTCCGTATCGCCACATTTGTAACCTCCCACTTCACCATTCCCGGTCCTAAAGGGATAATTTACGCCCCTTTGGATGTCGCTTCCGAGCTTTGCTCAGAGTTGGCGCGCCGCGGGCATTATGTGGATTTTTTCGCCCCGGCCGGTTCCAGGGTTGCCGGTTGCAACATGATCGACCTTGAAATGCCGCCGCTCAACAGGAATTTCAAGAAATTATTCGGAACCGCAGGGGAATTGAACGAATCCGACATCCAAAAAATCTATAATTTATGGGACCAATACTTCTTAAGCGAGATCTATAAGCGCGCAATTTCCGGCAAATATGATGTGGTGCATATCCATCCGATCGATAGGGCGTTGCCATTTTCCCGGATGGTCGCGGATACCCCTACCGTATACACACTGCATGACCCGATTGATAAATGGCGCGCGGATTTTTTCGACATATACCGCAGCGGCAATCAGCATCTTGTATCGATAAGCGATGCGCAGCGGAAGGGCGCTCCCGGTCTCAAATATTCCGCCACAATCTATAACGGGATAAATATGAAGCAGTTCAGGTTTTCCAAGGACCATGATGATTATCTGTTATTTGCCGGCAGACTGATCGATCAAAAAGGGGTATTTGAGGCCATTCAGGCGGCGAGACTGACCGGTTCCAAGTTGTATATCGCAGGCAGCCCTCCGTCCGGCGAGTATTGGGACAGAAAGATAAAGCCGAATTTAAGCGCGAAAATAAAGTATCTCGGAAACATTCCCAGGAAAAAATTGGCATTTTATTATAGAAATGCAAAAGCGGTGCTCTTCCCGATCAAGTGGGAAGAGCCGTTCGGTCTTGTCATGGCGGAAGCCATGGCCTGCGGAACGCCGGTGATCGCGTTCGGCAGAGGTTCTGTTCCGGAGATCGTTGAAAATGGAGTGACAGGCTTCATTGCCGGGAATGTGAAGGAGATGGCTGAGGGAATAAGAAAGCTCAACCGGATAAGCCGCGCCGCCTGCCGGGCCAGAGTCGATGATAAATTTTCAGTCATGAAAATGGCGGATGGGTATGAGAAACTGTTCCTGAAGATTTCGAAGAAATGAATTTATTCAATATGGGTCAACTTAAGAAAATCATAGTCGGAATCGGAATTTTCATAATCATGCTGGCGGTGGCGGGATTGTATAGGGTTTTCCTCATGGATCGGATCCGAGGGAAAATACAGACGGTCAGGATCGGCGATGTGAGCTTCGGAGTGGATATCGCGGATAATCCCATATCCCAGGCGCGCGGTCTTTCCGGCCGGGAATCATTGGCTGAGGACAAAGGAATGCTTTTTCTGTTCAGCGGATCCGGCCAGCGGAGTTTCTGGATGCAGGGGATGAATTTTCCGTTGGATATCGTCTGGATAAGCGGGGACAGGATTATCGGAGTATCGGAAAATCTTCCGCCGGCCGGGTTCGGCGAAGTCAAAGTTTACAGATCTCCGGATTCAGTCGATAAAGTGCTGGAAATCGGCGCCGGCCTGTCCGCTCGGCACGGTTTTAAAATAGGGGATAAAATCGTGTTAGAATAGAGAAATCCGCTTAAGCGAAGTTTCCTAGTCGGAAAATGACGCGCTTCACGGATTTTTCAATGGATAAAAGCGATAAACGGATTTTCGGGCTGAGGTCCAATGTCTTCTGGCTCGGACTGGTCAGTCTTTTCAATGATTTCTCTTCGGAAATGATGTATTCGGTCATGCCGGGCTTTTTGACCACGGTTCTCGGAGCGCCGCCGGTTTTTGTCGGATTCATAGAGGGATTCGCCGATGCCCTGGCCAGCGTATTCAAGATCTATTTCGGGTGGCTTTCGGACAGGCTTGGGAAGCGCAAAGTTCTGGCGGTTTCCGGCTATTCCATTTCGGTTTCCACCCGGTGGTTCCTTTCGCTGGTCGGAAGTTTCTGGCAAGTCTTCTTTCTCAGGGCGATCGACCGGGTCGGCAAAGGCCTGCGCGATTCGCCGCGCGATGCGCTGATTTTTGAATCCGTCGGCCGGGCCGAGGCCGGAAAATCTTTCGGCTATCACCGGGCGATGGACACAATCGGCGGCGCGCTCGGTCCGCTGACCGCGGTGTTCCTGCTTCCGGTGATAGCGAATGACTACCGTCTTCTTTTCCGGATTTCGTTCGTATTCGGAATCCTGGCCGTGCTCACTTTCATTTTCGTCCGCGATATCAAGAAACCGGTTCCGGCGAAGATCGGCCCGGTCCCGAAGCCTTTTTCTTTTTCGCTCAAGGAGTACAGCGGTCTTTTCAAGGAATACATAGCCGCGGTTTTCATTTTCGGACTTGGTCTGATGCCGCTGCCGCTGATGCTCCTGAAATCCCAGGAAGTGGGCTTGAACGGATTTTCCATTCCGCTCATGTATTTTGTCAGCAATTTCACCTTCGTCCTGTTCGCGATTCCGGCCGGAAAACTGGCCGATCGCATCGGCGACAAAAAAGTGATCGCGCTCGGATTCCTGTCCGCGATATTTTCCTATCTGAATCTCGCCTTCCTTTCTTCGCCGGTGAGCGTGGTCATAGGCTTCGCCACTTTCGGAATCTATTCGGCGATGACCGATGGAGTCCAGCGGGCGCTGGCGGCAAAGCTGGTTCCGGACGATAAACTGGCTTCCGGGCAGGGCTATCTGAATGCTGCTGTCGGAATTTCTTCGTTGTTGGCCGGAATAATCGGCGGATCCATCTGGACCTTGTTCAGTTCCCAGCTGGCCCTTATCTACGGCGCGGTGATGATGGCTGTCGGTCTGGCCATATTCATCCATCTGAACACGCGGAGAAACATTCCGGACGGGGGATCGCGCCTATCGTTCTGGCACAGGATTTTCTTCGCCGCGCGTGAGCCTTAATTTCTGATATAATGATATTAACGACAATTAATAAATATTTTCGCATGAAAAAAACGCGTGTAGCTATAAACGGTTTCGGCCGCATCGGCAGATTGTTTTTCCGTCAGGCCTGGGACAATAAAAATCTGGAAATCGTCGCCATCAACGATCTCGGTGACATTGAAAATCTCGCCTATCTCCTAAAATACGATACGGTCTATCGCCGGTTCAAGAACGAAGTCCGCGCCGAAGGCAATGAAATCGTCATCGACGGGAAGCGGGTGAAAGTCATCCAGGAGAAGGATCCGTCGAAGTTGCCTTGGAAAGACCTTAAGATCGATATCGCCGTCGAATCGACCGGAGCTTTCGAATCTTTTGAAAAAGCGGGGATGCATCTAACTGCCGGAGCGAAGCGAGCGGTCATCACCGCCCCGGCCAAGGACGACGAACGTCCGGATTCGAAAACGATACTGCTCGGAGTGAATGAGGATGAATTCAAGAAATGCAAAATCACCTCCAATGGTTCCTGCACGACCAATGCGACTTCTCCGGTCGCGGCGGTGATGGCGGAAACCATAGGAGTGCAGAAGGCTTTTCTCAGTACCGTGCACGGTTATACGGCCACTCAGAGCCTCACTGATTCTCCGGCCAAAGGGAAGGATTTCCGTCGCGGACGGGCCGCGGCTCAGAATATTTCTCCTTCGACAACCGGTGCGGCGATTTCCGTCACCCGGGCGATTCCGGAACTGGCCGGTAAATTCGACGGCGTCGCTTTGCGTGTTCCGATCGTATCCGGTTCCGTGGCTGATTTCACTTTTCTGGCCAAGCGGAAAACCTCCGTCGAGGAAGTGAATGAAATTTTCCGGAAGGCCGCCGAGGATAAGCGCTGGAAGGGCGTATTGAAAGTCACGGAAGATCAGATAGTTTCTTCCGATGTCATCGGAGAATCTTCCGGAGCGCTGATCGACCTGAAATTCACACAGGTCGTAGACGGTGATTTCGTGAAAGTGTTTTCCTGGTATGACAATGAGGCCGGTTATGTTTCGACTCTGGTCGGCCATGTCCTGAAAGTGGCGGAGAATTTATAAAAATAGCCTTAAGATTTTATGTTGATTTACATCGGCGCAGATCATCGAGGATTCCGGTTGAAAGAATCACTGAAGCAGTATCTGAAATCCACCGGTTACGAAATCGTGGATGTCGGAAATGAAAATCTCGTGGAGAGTGATGATTATCCTGATTTTGCAGCAATTGCGGCCCGGAAAGTCAGCCTCGATCCGGTGAATTCCCGGGCGATCCTGATCTGCGGTTCCGGAGCCGGAATGGACATCGTCGCGAATAAATTCCAGAATGTCCGGTCCGTTCTGGCTTCCAATCCGGATCAGGCGGCTTCCGCGCGGAGCGATGACAATACCAATGTCCTTTGTCTGGCGGCTGATTACCTGGAAGAAGGCGAGGCGCAGAAGATCGCCGCCACCTGGATTTCCACGGAATTTTCCGGGGAAGAAAGGCATAAGCGGAGACTCCGCAAAATAGAAGATATTGAAAGCAGGAAAATGATGTGAGCAGGATGCCCGGAAGGGCATTTTACTTTTTAGGCCGTAAATGTTATTTTATATTCAGATCCTATCTTTGAGAGAATCATAGATGAAAGCGATCCGCCTTCATAACATCCGCCGGCTTGTCCTGGTTCGCCATGGACAGTCGCTGCGGAACAAGTTGATGGATAAGTTCTGTTTCGCTGATGAAAAATCCCGTGAAGCCGTCGGTCCTTTGCAGGACAGGCTTTGTCCGCTCACTGAAAAAGGCCGGAAGCAGGCCGCAGCCGCCGGTCGGCGGCTGAAAGATATTTTCGGAGTTCCTTCGGATATAATTCATTCCGGATTCCTCCGGGCGGAACAGACTGCAAAGGCAATCGCCGGCGCCTATGCTGCGGATGAAAATAATAAATTCGCTTTCCGGGAGGACAATCTTCTCCGGGAGCGTAATTCCGGATATTTGAGCGACATGACTCATGCGGAAATTGGACGATATTTCCCCTGGGCGAATCAGGCTTGGAAATATTCCGATCCCTTCACCTATATCCCGCCGGGCGGGGAAAGCATCGCCAGCATGTGCGAGGGCAGATTGCTTCTGTTCCTCCGCCAACTGGACGAACATTTTCTCGGCCAGGTCGGCCCGACCGTATTCACGGTTTCTCACGGCAGGACGGTCCAAGGACTCCGCTATCTTCTGGAGGGTTGGGACCATTCCCGGATGAATCATTCGCTCAAGCACGAAGTTCCCTCGAATTGTTCCGCGACTCTCTATGAATTTTCCCGGCTCGGTCAGCCGATATTGAAATACGCCAATCGGACGTTCAAATAATAGCGCTAAAAGCGCTATTTTTCATTATATTGACTTTTAGTAATAAATATAGTATAATATGCTAAGTACATTGGGAGGTGTTTATGAGCCATCAACCGCCGTTGCCGCCGAGGCCGATGAGCGGGAAGGAGATCGTTGACGCCTTTGTTTCCTACATCGAACAGTTCCAGAGGTCGGTTAAAAGCAATCCGAAGCTGTTCGATGAGATGTGCGGACATATGGATGATGAGATAAGGCGGTTCGGGAAGGTCCATCAGAAGACCATTCTCAACCCTCAGCCGGAAGACCTTCAGGAGACTTTGACCTTGAACCGGCGCCTCAGCATCATGAGTCTGCTCAGAAGCTACCTGAGTCTTTCCAGGTAGGACGCAGCCCCCAAAGGGCTGCGTTTTCTTTTTGGTGTTATAATTAATTCATGCAAGTGATACCGGCCATAAATGAAACGGATTTTCCGGAAATAGAAAAGAAGATAATGTCCGCCGCGGAATTCGGCGCAGAATGGATTCATCTTGATGTCAGCGACGGCAGATTCACAGGCAATAAACTGTGGAATAATGCTTTCGATTTGCGGGATTTCCTGATTACAAACAAGGATATCAAGGTTAAGTTTGAAGCGCATCTGATGGTGGCGGATCCGGAGACGGATGCCGGAAACTGGATTGATGCCGGGGTGAAAAGAATAGTAGTGCATGCCGAGACGGTCAGGAATATCAGGGTTATTTCCGATCGTTGCCGGCATTTTGATGTGGAATTGTTCATCGCCGGAAATCCGGATACGCCGGTGGAAAAATTACTGGAGTATCGTGAGCTGGCGGACGGGTTTCTGGTGCTTGCGGTCAAGCCCGGGAAGGCCGGTCAGAAATTCATGGAAGATCAGCTGAAAAAAATCAGGCTTTTGCGGGCTCAGGCTCCGGATGCTAAAATCATAGTAGACGGCGGAGTGAATTTCGAAAATGCTCTGCAGATTAAATCCGCCGGAGCGGATATGCTGGTGGCGGCTTCGGCAATCTGGGAGAGCGGGAACCCGGCTGATAATTACAGGAAATTACAATTCATATAACATGGCGGAACTACACGAAAAGAAACTTCAATTTTTGGAGGAGATGGCCAATAAGATAAGGCAGGATATCATTTCCGCCTTGGTTGAGGCTAAGTCAGGACATTCGGCCGGTCCGCTCGGTATGGCGGATATTTTCGCGGCCCTTTATTTCCACATATTGAATCATGATCCGAAGAATCCGTCTTGGCCGGATCGAGACCGGTTAGTACTTTCCAATGGGCATATCTGTCCGGTCCTGTATGCGACTCTGGCCAATGCCGGATATTTTCCAGTGGAGGAATTGATGACTCTGCGGAAATTGAACACCCGTCTTCAGGGGCATCCGCATCGGAAATCTCTGCCTGGACTTGAGACGACTTCCGGACCGCTCGGTTCCGGACTTTCGCAGGCGATCGGAATGGCATTGGCCGCTCGCTTGGACGGAAAGAAGCAGCGTGTCTATTGCCTTACGTCCGACGGAGAGCATCAGGAGGGGAATTATTGGGAGGCGGTCATGTTCGCCGGAAAGCAGAGATCCAAAATGAACAATCTGACGGCGATCGTGGACCGCAACAACATCCAGATTGACGGTTTCACCGAGGATATAATGCCGCTCGAACCGCTCCGCCAGAAATATGAAGCATTCGGATGGCATGTAATAGATGTCGGAGGACATGATATTTCGGAATTCGTATCCGCAGTCAATGAAGCCAAGGCGATTTATGAAAAACCGACCGTCATCCTTGCACATACCATTCCGGGGAAGGGCGTGAGTTTCATGGAGAACGATTTTCTCTGGCACGGAAAGCCGCCGTCTCCGGATGAGGCGAAAAAAGCCCTGAACGAACTGCGGACGCTGGAAGGCCGGATAAAGTCGGAGCATGAATGATAAAAAATTGAGTTTCAAATGTTAAATTTTGAATTTTCCAGGATTTTGCTATAATTATTATCAGTAACAAAGGTCGTATAATACTAAAAGATTAAAATATATCTATATGATGCATTCAAAATGGCACTGGGCATGCTGCTGGAAGCCTATGGTGGGAATGGTTCTCTGGGCAGCCGGCATGCTGGCTCTTGTAATGGCCTGGGTTGCAGTCTGGCGCAGGGATCTGGTTCTCGGACTTGAGCCGCTTGCCTGGTATTGGAACGCGCTCGTTTTGGGCGTTCTCGGTTCCGGCGCGAAGCACGGTTTGGGCGGTGATGCTTGCTGCGGTACTTGCGAAGTATCCGAAGAAAAAGCAATGTAAATTCTCGAGAATTTTCATGCCCCGGCTCCGGCTGGGGAAGAAAGATTTGGAGATTTAAAACAAAATGCTAAATAAATCAGCAAAACTCAGCGCGAAAATATTCGATAACGATATCGAACAGCGGCCGACCCGTGACGGATACGGTGAAGGCTTGGTTTCTGCCGGAGATGCGGATCCGAATGTCGTTGTCCTTTGCGCCGATTTGACTGAATCGACCCGCTCCGAAGCGTTCGCCCGCAGATTTCCGGACAGGTTTTTTGAGATGGGCGTGGCGGAACAGAATCTGGCGACGGTCGCTTCCGGGCTCGGCATAAGCGGAAAGATTCCGTTCATTTCTTCTTACGCGACTTTCTCCCCGGGCAGGAATTGGGAACAGATCCGCACTACGATTTCCTATAATGATTCCAATGTGAAGATCGCCGGCGCGCATGCCGGAATTTCAGTCGGACCGGACGGAGCGACTCATCAGGCCATCGAAGATATCGCGACCATGAGAGTGATGGCGAATATGAAAGTCATCGTTCCTTGCGACGCCATTGAGGCGAGAAAAGCCACATTGGCCGCCGCCAAAGTCTGGGGGCCGGTTTATCTCAGATTCGGCCGGGAAAAAATGCCGGTCTTCACGACCGACGCAACGCCTTTCCGGATCGGCAAGGCGGAAATTTTCTGGGAATCCAACGGCAAGAACGGAAAATCAAAAAAACCTCAGGTGGCCATAATCGGCTGCGGATCGCTGGTTCATTACGCCATGCAGGCTGCGAAGGAACTCGATGCCGACGGAGTCGGCACGATGGTCATAAATAATCATACTATCAAGCCCTTGGATGAAAGTACCCTGTTGAAAGCCGCCGAGGATTGCGGAGCGATCGTGACTGTTGAGGAGCACCAGGTGCTCGGCGGTCTCGGTGGAGCGGTGGCCGAGCTTCTGGCGAAAAATAATCCGGTGCCGATGGAATTCATCGGCATGCAGAATGTTTTCGGAGAATCCGGAGCGCCTAAAGAACTCATCGAGAAATACGGCATGGGCGTGAAGGATATCAAAGAAGCGGTCAGGAGAGTCCTGAAAAGAAAATCTTGATGAGGATTTTCCCGCGCAATGCGCGGGTTTTTAATTTGAAGGGAAATTATGATAAAATTAATCATGATGAAGCCTAAAGAATTTGATGTCGTCACCATCGGATCCATCACCCGGGATAATTTTCTGGAGGGAGATTTCTCCGTTGAAAAATGGTCAAAGGCTCCGTCCGGCAAAGCTCTGGTGCTTCCTTACGGTGAAAAGCTGGAAATCAGAGATGTCTATCTGACAATGGGAGGAAATTCCGCCAATGCCAGCGTCACTTTCGCCAGGCAGGGATTTCGGACGGCCTGTTTTGGAAAAGTCGGAGATGATCTTTCCGGGAAAGAGATCCATGAAAGACTGAAAAAAGAAGGCGTAAGGACGCTTCTTGCGGTTTCCAAAGAAAAACCGACCGCCTATTCCGTTCTTCTTCTGGAAAAAGGCGAACGGACGATCCTCGGCTATCACGGCGCCTCCGATACGATGACTCTGAGGGATATTCCCTGGAGCAAGCTTAGGAGTTCCTGGTGGTATCTTTCCCTGGCCGGTGAATCCGACAGATTGTTGAAGTCCTTGCTCGGGTTCGCAAAGAAAAACGGGATCAAGGTTGCCTTCAATCCGAGCGGACATCATATCCGGCATAAGCGGAAACAGATAATTTCCGCATTGAAGGACCTGTCTTTCCTGGTTTTGAACAGGGGCGAGGCCGCCGATCTTGTCGGTATGTCTTTTAAAAAAGAAAAAGAAGTTTTCAAAAAATTGGACAGGCTGACGCCGGGAATCGTAGCGGTTACCGACGGGACAAACGGAGTTACGGTATCTGACGGCAGATTTTTGTATAAGGCCGGAATTTTCAAAGAGCGGAAAGTCATAGATCGGACCGGCGCCGGAGATGCTTTCGGCAGCGGGTTTGTGGCCGGGCTTATGCGCCGTCCAGGAGATATCAGATATGCCATACGGATGGCTTCGGCCAACTCCACTTCCGGCATAGAGAAGATTGGCGCAACCGAGGGCTTGCTCACTAGGAATAAATTCCAGGAAAGGCGCTGGAAAAATCTGCCTATAAAAATTTCCAAGCTCTGAACATGAATGAAAAATGCGTAAAATTGGCGATGACCATGCGGTCTGACAAGCATATCCTGGAGGCGATCTGTCATAATCTAGAGATGGCTTCCGGCAAAGTCGGAGTTCTGGAGAAAATCGCGGAAGAAAATAACGCCGCGGTCCGTAACCGTCTGGATTTTCTCGGCTTAGGAAGAAATGTCGGAGCTTATGACGTTTATGACGCCCTGATAAGCAAAGTCGAAGCGGACGACATCAAGATTTACGAAGGTCTCCGCCGGCCGAATTTGGCTGTTCCGGAGGAGGCATTCCGGATACTCCATCTGTCCGAATCGGTCTCCGGAAAGAAAAAAGGTTTTTTCCTGAAAAAAGAAGTCGCCCGAAAATTTCTTTACAATGAACCGCCGCGGCTGGTAATGGCCGCGCTTGGTTATGACACGGTGGATGCGATGTTGGCTAAGGAAGATCTCCTGGAAGTCTATTGCTCGCTGCGTTTTCTGGAGAGCTCAAACTGGCTTAATGAAGTTTTTTTCAAGCAATATGTGGGTCTTACGCCGGATGATTTCGAGGAAAGGGACATCACCTCCAAGGTTCTCGGTAAGAAATGGGTTCAGGCCGCGGAAAAATTCACTAAAAAGAAATATCATAATGTAAGCCATCTGAAGGAGCTCGGAGTCATCTTCGTGATTCCGGTCAGCCTCGGATTCGCCGGGGAGACGCTCCGACTGCTTTCCCTTCTCAATCATTATTTCAATGAAATCTATTTCTATAGCGACCTTTTCCGCATGTTCGCCGCCGCGCCGGAAAATAATTTTTCCAATAATATCATCTCGCTTCTTAGGGGAGATGTCATAGAGAGGAGATTGCCGCAGATGCTTTCCGAGACCAAGCGCTCCAATGTGCTCATCGTCCAGCGCTATCTCGCCAAAGACGATGAGAATGACTGGAGGCTTTTCGAGCCGCACGTCAATCCGGAGGCGATGCACTGGCAGAAAGCGGAAGACGGGATTGTCCGGGTTCCGGATGTAATGCCCGAACTCAAAGACGGCCTGCATTTCTGGAAAGATCTCGGCTGGGTCGGGGACTATTTCAAGGATGAGGTCGGGAGGGATATCCTTGTAAGTTTCAATCTCGTCGATACCGTCATGTCGTTGGTCATGGAAAAGCAGATGATCAAATATCTTTACCACCATCAGGAAGCGCTCTGGAACAAAATTTTCATCAGCCATCTTGGCGAGGAAAAAGTCCTCTCCCTGATCAAAAAGAACATCATCCGGGGGTGGTTTGAAATTTGATCGGATATCCTGTAATCTAATCTTTAAATAATTTTATGGAGGAGTTGGATAATCAATCCGGGGAAGATTCCGGAAAACACACAAGCAAGCGGGGAAGCATGAAGATCGCCAATTGTCCGAACTGCCGCGGCGTGCTTTTCAAGGAATTCAATATCGAAGCTTCGATCGGCGAAGTTTCTTTCATAATGCGCTGCCCGCATTGCCAGAAGAACATCATCGTCACCATCAATCACGACATTCATCTGCGTATTCCGAATTAAATTCAAGTAAATTAAAAACCGCCTTTCGGCGGTTTTGTCTTTTCAGAAGGAAACGTTCAGTCCGGTTCCGACGGAAACGCTGGTTTTCCGTCCGTCATATTCGGAAGGATGGCTCAGCGGAATGTAGGCGGAGACGGAGGGCAGGATGAGCTTCATTAGTTTTCCAATCTGGTAGGCGAGTTCGAATCTGTATTCCCCGATCGTGTTCTTTTCGTAGCCGAATGTCCCGCTGTCATAGATGACGCTAAGCTTATGCTTCATCTCCGGTCCCGATTTCTTCGTCTGCTGGGACACATATAATCCTGCGGCGGCATAGTATCCTTTTTGTGGGTATTCTCCGCTGACCGGAAAGGCAGGCTGGAATCTGACATACGGACTGATGCTCTTTTTCCCTTGCGGAGTTTTGCTTATTTCCAGATAGGGAAGGATCCCGTCTCCGCGGCTCGTTTTCAGGTCGGCAAAGTTCATATATAGCGCCCCCACATCGAGCGTCACCAGTCGGAAGGATTTTGTCCATCCAAGCATCAAGTCTATCTCATCGTCCGGTCCGAGATTGGGATTGTCGAACTTAAGGGACGAGGAATGCCAGATGTCGGCATACGCTCCGTTTTGGAAAGAAACAAGCAGATCGCTCTGGATCACCGGTTTATCGTGGAAGACCGCGCCGTTTCCGGCGATATATTGCGATTGCAGTCTGGAGTTTATCAGGAAATCCGCTCCTGAGGCGGGAAGCTTAAGTAATAAGGTGAGTCCAGCCAGAACCTTCCAGGTTTTCATCTCATATTCCTTTATCAAATTGTCCAGATATATGTTAGCACATGCCGAAAATAAAAAGCCACCGTTATTCGGTGGATTTTTTTTCGGGAACCATGGCGCCGAATTCCTGAGCGCCGACTTTTTTATAAATGAGCTTATAGGGAAATTTCCCCTGTTCGTGAAGTTTCGCCGCGATGGCGATGAGGCCGCTGCCAAGGTTTGAAACTGTTTCGTGCGAGAAGTCATATGCCCAGATGCCATTCTTCCCCGCGATGTGCAGGAGTCCTTCGGTGATCAGCTTGAAAAGGTAACGGAAAGAATTTTTTTCTCCGACCGCCAGTGAGGTGAAATAGAATATCCGGTCCGGGGCGTATTCCGGAAAAAGAAAACAGTATCTTTCCGGGTTCATATAGGTGATGCTGGCCTTCTGCAGATTTGCAGTGGCGAGCATGTAGGCGATCACTTTACCGTCGATTTCCAGGTAATATTTGAAATAATCCGGATCAACCAGCGCCGCATTGAATGAGTCCTCAGTATAGCATTTTTGATTTTGCGCGCAGGCGATTTCAGTTCCGGTAAAGGATTTTTTATAGATTTCCCAGATCTGATTCCGAATCCCGGAGTCCTCAATTTTTTCAGTTATGATTATCGCTTCCTTTCTCATCCTCATCTCTATTGAAAATGTTCTATTTTAAATTATAATCCATATTAGAACCTATTTAAAGGAATCCGCTATGGATGAGAAAGTCGGCGAACCCTTCGGTTACTCACTACTTCTTGATCTTTATGGATGTGAGAAGCACCTCTGTGATGACATGAACGACTGTTATGACTTTCTCAATAAGCTTGTGGCTTTTCTGGAAATGCACAAGCAGTCTGAGCCGACCGTTGTCCGAACTGATCATGAGCAGTATCCCGATAAGCGCGGCTTGTCAGCCTGGGTTCCGCTGGTGGAATCCGGAATCCAGATTCATACGCTGACCATCAAGGATTTTATCACAATCGATATTTACAGTTGCAGGAAGTTTGATCGTGAACACGTTCGCGATTTCGTAAAAGAATGGTTTAAGGCTAAGGACGTCGAAGAGCATTTCATCCTTCGCGGAACCCGTTACCATCAAATTTAAAGCTCTCCTTCAGTTTTTCATCAATAAACAAGATCATCTGGCCGCGGACTCTCCCGCGGTTTTATTTTTGAATCGCCGTATCTGTTATAATTAATGGTAGGATCCGATAAGATATCATGGCAATGACGGCATTTATAACTATTTTTGACTTGGTAATTTCCCTTCTGGTTCTCGGATTAGGATTGTTTGTTTTGCGGCAGAATCCCACCAGAAAGATCAACCAGATTTTTAGTCTTACTATTTTATCACTTGCCTTTTGGATCATCAGCTCTTCTCTTTCAGATATCAGCGGTTTTTACGGATCAGAATTGGGCGCGCTGTGGTGGGCGAGAGCGGCGATTATCGGACCGTTTCTTTTCTGCACATTTTTCTTGTATTTCACTTATTATTTCCCTGAGAAAACTGGAGATGTATCGAGTCTGAAAATTTTTGGAATATTTTTAATACCGCTGGTTTCAATCTCATTTTTTCATACCGACTATAATGTCTCAAGTATCACCTTGGAAACTTGGGGTACGGGGTTTGTCCCCGGAGTATTGTACCTTTCTTTGCTTTTTTGTTTGGTGACTTATTTCAGCATTGGATTATACCGGCTGGCGAGAATATATTTCAGCTCAAAATCTTCCCATGAAAGGGCGCAGGTATTCTATGTTTTTTGGGGCTCATTCGCAGTAATATCCATCGGCACGATGACTAACCTGCTTCTTCCAGGGATTTGGAATATGGCTCAATATAGCATCATTGGTCCGGCGATTGCCATGTTAATTTTCACGACTTTGACCGCATATGCGATTCTAAGACATCATCTTCTGGAAACTTGGGTCGTGATGAGGATGGGTACTATTTTCGCTATTTTGTTCTCTATAATCGCTTTCATCTATGTTTCCATTACGAGTCTTTTGAGCCAGTATATAGGAGGGACTGTTTCCTTGTTGATCACTTCACTTTTCATCACTTTGACCTTCGAGCCGCTGAAGAAATTCATCGCGGATAAGACTGATAGGATATTTTTCAGCAAGCATTATAATCTGGATATCGTCATCAAAGAGCTTACTTCCGCAGTCCATAATCTTAGTCTCAATCTGAATAAGATCCTCCTGGTCTTCAGCGAAATCACGAAGCGCGATTTCAAGGTTGAAAAAGTGGCGGTAGCCATCCTTACTCCGAAAGAAACTTTTTTGGTGAATCCGACAGCGGGCGGTCTGGATAATTATTTTGAGTTGAATATGGATAATCCGCTGGTGGGTTTTCTTTCGGAAAACCAGGATTTCATTCTGAATCGCGAAGAGATTCTGGATAACCTCAATGCGACGGATTTCAAAATCGAAGCCTTTCGCATCGATCTGATTCCGGGCGCTTATGAGGAGCTTGTCAGGCTTGATTTCGTCCTGGCGATTCCGTTATCCGTCGGCGGAAAATTGATCGCCATCTATTTCATCGGGCATAAGAAATCCAAGGATCTGTTCACGCGCCAGGATCTCGACCTGCTTGATCATCTTACCGGCGAGGCGGGCGTACTTATCAATAATGCGCGTCTTTATGAAGATCTGAAGCGGCTGGATGAGGCGAAGTCGAATTTCATCTCCGTTGTTTCCCATCAGCTCCGGACGCCGCTTTCTGCGATGCGCTGGACGACCGAGCTTCTGCTGGACGGATCGGTGGACAAGAAGTCCGAGCGGGAATTTTTGAAGGATACGTATAAGAATTCCATGTTCATGATCTATCATCTTGATGACATGCTTACCGCTTTGGATGTCGAGGACAAGGAAATCGAAGTCAAAAAAGAAAAATGCAGCTCCCGCCCTATAATCGACGAAATACTTAAGGATAATGATGTCCTCATAAAAAATAAGAAACTGGATATAAGCGTCGATCTGGCCGAGGGGACTGAAAGCATCTTCTGTGACTGCAAGAAGATCAAAAAATCATTGGAGGTGCTCATAACCAATGCCATCCATTATACTCCAGACAGCGGGGGAGAAATCCGGATCATTGTTCGTAAGAAATCCGATGGACAGAAGAGTCTTCTGGAGGTTTCCATCAGCGATAACGGCATGGGCATATCAAATGAGGAGCAGCGCTATATCTTCGAGAAATTCTTCCGCGGAGAAGAGGCGAAAAAGATATCTCCGAACGGATTCGGACTCGGTTTGTTCATTGTCCGGGCTTTCGCAAGGGCCCATGGCGGCGATGCGCATTTCGAATCCGCCGGTCGGAACAAAGGGTCGAAATTTAATTTTACGATTATCGCATAAATATTATGGATGGCAGAAAACATAGCGTACTGATGATCGAGGATGAGAAATTTCTCATCCAGCCGCTTGAAATAACATTCAGAAAGAATAATTGGGATCTGGCCGTGGCCACGACCGGGGAAGAAGGCCTGGTTCTGGCGAAAAAATCCCGTCCGGAACTGATTTTGCTCGATCTTGTCCTTCCGAAAATGGACGGTTATGAGGTTTTAAGGATCCTTAAGGCTGATCCGGAAACCAGCGGCATTCCGGTCCTCATTGTTTCCAATCTGGCCCGCGAGGCGGAAATCAAAAAAGGTCTTACCGGCGGAGCGGTGGATTATATCGTTAAGGCGAATTTTTCCATGAACGCATTGATCGAGAAAGTTGCGGAATATCTCGACAACAGATAGTTTCTTGATTGTCCGTTTTTTCATTTGCTGTTATAATTTGTATTATATTTGATCAAACAATATGGCGAACAATAAAACGATACTTGTAGTCGAGGATGATAAGTCGCTGAACAGGATAATTACGCTTAAACTTGGTGACGCCGGTATCAATGTCCTTATGGCGGAAACCGCCGAAAAAGCTTTTGAATTCCTGAAGAAAAATAAGCCGGATCTTATATGGCTGGATATCTATCTTCCCGGCATGGACGGATTTGATTTTTTGAAGGAGCTGAGAGGAAATCCGGATACGAAAGACATCAAGGTGGCGATTGTTTCGGTTTCCGGAAGCAATAAGAAGGTGGAATTGGCGGAAAAACTCGGGGTTTCGGATTATTTCGTGAAAAGCAATTACCGGATCGAAGAATTGATAGGGGAGGTGATGAAAATTATCGACAGGAAATAACGGCTGACGGGGCGATCCGGCAGAAATAGGAGCTTTTTGTTATCTGCTATAATGACATTAAGGGCCGTCACCGATCTATGAAAAAAAATTTGAAGTTCCTGGATATTTTATCTGAGAGATCCAATCTGGCATATTTTTCAATCCTGATCGCCGGTCTTTTCATAATTTCTTCCGCCTTTTATTTTTCAATCCAGATCCGCAATTCCGCAAAAGCGGAAAAATTCAATGACCAGGTTTCGCACATTGAGCATACCATAAAGGATAATTTTGATTTCAATATCAGGATATTGGCCGGCGCTGCCGGATTTTTTTCCGGAAGCGATATGGTCGATCGTTTTGAGTGGGACCGTTACATGAGCCGGCTAAATCCGATAGATTTCGGAAGGGGGATAAGTTTTATGGCCTATGTCGCCGCCGTTCCTTCCGGGGATAAGGATGAATTCGTCAATCGTGTCCGGCAGGACTTCCGAATCTACCGCCATCTTGCCGATTATCGCATAAATCCGGAACGGGAATCGGATTTTTATTATCCGATCAATTATATCTATCCTTTGTCGGGGAGCGAAAGAGGATTGGGATATGATTTCGGATCAGATCCTTCCCAGATTCAATTATTGGAGGATGCGAGGGATTCCGGTGAGTTGGAAGTTATCAGCCTCGCAGAATCCGTTTTCAGTTCTTACGGAAGGGAGCTCATCCTATTCATGCCTGTTTATCGCAATGAGGCCAGGATTGACTCCGTCCAGAACCGACGGGATGCCCTGCAGGGATTCGTAGCTCTCGGGCTTTCCACGAGAGATTTCATTAATTCCGCTTTATCGATCCGCCGGCTTGAAAAGGATCTGGCGGTGGCGATTTTCGACGGCCCGGAGATGAATGAAGGAAATCTGCTGTATTCAAATTACTCAAGATTGCCAGGAGATGAGGGTTTTGTCGGCGATCCGGAATTCGACAGCCGATTCGTTTTCAATCTGGATGGGAGGATTTTGGCCTTTCATTTTATTCCGAAATCAGACATCAGGCTCGGTGATTTTCGGGATTGGCTGCCCAATTTTGCGCTGATTGTCGGGATAGTTTTCGTTCTGTTCGCATCAGGTGCGGTGCGAGCCTTGTCTTATTCGAGCGGGAAAATCGAGAAATTGGCCTCCGATCTTTTCAGCAAATGGAAGGAATCTCAATCCGCATATCATCTGTTGATTGAAGAAGCGTCTGATCCGATAATCACCATTGATGAATTCGGCATCGTAAAATATCTGAATCAGGCTGCGGAAGACATCATAGGTTATTCAAGAAAGGAGATCGTCGGTAAGACGATTTTGGATACGGGAACCGTGGATATTTACGATCTTCCGAAGGCATTGGAGCATTTCAAAGCCGACCTCCGCGGCGAGAAAACGAAGCCTTTTGATTTGAATATGATCAAGAAAAGCGGCGAGCGGATCATATTGGAAGCTCATTCCAGCGTGATTTCCAGCGACCCGAAAATAATCCAGGTTCTGTTCCGGGATGTCACCAGGGCGAGGGTGGAATCCGGCGAGATGAAGAAGTATTCCGAGGGACTTGAACAGATGAACAGGCTGCTGGTCGGCCGGGAGTTAAAAATGATCGAATTGAAGGCGGAATTGGATAAGTTAAAAAATAAAGATAAGGAAAGAAAGCCATGAAGCTATCCTTAAAAATTTATCTGTTTTTTATCTGTTCGGCCGTCGTAATAATCGCCATGATAACGGGTGTCACGTATTATTTCACCCGGGATTTGCTGCTGAGGGAGCAGTACCGGTCTTATACCAATCTGGCGGAATTTACGGCAAGGCGCGTGGATGAGTCTATCTATAATGTCTTGATTTCCGTCAGGAGCCTGGCTACGCGCGAGACTGTCGAAGAAGCTTTCTCAGGGGCTTTTTCTGCCAAGTTAGCTGAAATAAGAGAAAATTTGACGGCTGTCAAGGATATCGACGGGCATATCGAGGAAATTTATCTGATCGATCTGGATGGGAATATCGTGATTTCAACCGATGAAAAACAGGCGGTCAATACTGTTTCCGGGTTATCGGTTCAGGAGAGGATTCTGGAAAAGATATCTTCCGGCGCCATAGCTTATTCCGATGTTTTCATGGCTGGCAATACCGGTAAGCCGTCAATGATCGTCGCCGCTCCGGTATTCGACCGTCATGACGGCGGGAAAGTGCTCGGGGCGGTTGAAATCTATCTGAATTGGAATTCCGTCTTGGAGATACTCGAGGATACCGGGGCCACCTTCGTGCACTTGATCAACGGAAAAGGATTGGAAATCGGCAGCAATGAGCCGGAGCACTATGAAGATATTTTGAAAGAGGACTATAGCCAGCGGGAGGATTATCATGACCTTTTCGAGTCTGACAGCGATTCCGATTCCATCAATGTGACGGTTGCCGAAGATCTTCATGGCGGATTTCAGTCGATAATGACCCATATAGATCTCAAGGGTCATTTGGATTACGGCGGAAATGATTGGATACTCGTACTTGAAGAGTCCATAGAGTCGGTCATCGGAGCCATCAATAAAAGCGCCGGAAATGTCGCTGTTCTGACTTTTACGGCAATGCTTCTGTTTTCGGCGGTGATGGTTTTTTCCTTACGTAAATATGTCATTTATCCGCTGGCGATTTTTTCGGACACCTCCAGGAGGATAGTGGAGGGGAACAAGGATTTGCGGGTCCCGGATTGGAACAGGAAAGATGAGATCGGAATTCTGGCTAAGAATTTCAATTACATGGTGGACGGGTTCCAAAGCATCAGCAGGGACTTGGAAGCGAGGGTTCATGAAAAGACTTTCCAGCTGGAAAGAGAGCTTGAATTGAGCGAATACAAGACTGACGCCTTGGAAAAAAGCAGGGCGGCTACTTTGAATCTGCTTGAGGATGTGTCGGTTGAAAAAGAGCGTTCCGCCGCGCTTGTGCTGGAGCTGAACAAATTCGAACTTGCCGTGGAAAATGCCTACGAACAGATTGTAATCTCCGATCCGGATGGTGTTGTAATTTATGCCAATAAAGCTGCGGAAAGGATAACCGGATACAGCCGGGGCGAAATCATCGGAAGTAGGCCTTCGCTTTGGGGCGGACAGATGCCGAAGGAATTTTATGAAAAAATGTGGAAGACGATAAAGACCGACAGAAAAGTTTTTCTCGGTCAGCTGAGAAACAGGAGAAAATCCGGTGAAATATATGATGTGGATATGCAGATTTCTCCGATAATCGACGGAGCCGGAGATATTAAATTTTTCGTCGCCATCGAGCGGGATATCACCGAGCAGAAGAAGCTTGAGGACGCGCGTACCAATTTCATTTCCGTAGCTTCCCATCAGCTCCGTACGCCGCTCACTTCCATCAAATGGATTTCTGAAATTCTCATGTCCGGAGATGTCGGACCCGTGAACGATAAGCAGAATGAATTCATCAATGATCTTTATATTTCTTCCAATCGCATGATCGAGCTGGTGAACAGCCTTCTCAATATTGCCCGTATCGAGTCTACTCAGCTGCGCGTGAAAGCGGAGAAGGTCAATTTTCCGGATCTATATGCGAATGTCATCAAGGAATTCGAGCTTGCGATCTCCGGGCGCAGGCATTCGATCGCTTTGGAAATGGGCGAGGGCGCATCCGAATTGCGGTCCGATCCCCGGCTGCTTTATGAGATTCTGAAAAATATTATTTCAAATTCAATCAAATATACCAAGGATGGCGGGATCATAAAGGTCAGGGTGGAAAAACAAGGAGGAAAAACGGTGATTTCCGTTCGGGATAATGGAATCGGCATCCCTAAGAGCCAGCAGGATCGCCTGTTCACCAAGTTCTTCCGGGCGGATAACGCGGTGAAGATAAATACCGACGGAACCGGACTTGGAATGTACATCGTAAGAAATCTCATGGATCTGCTTAACGGCAAGATTTGGTTTGAGTCCGAAGAGGACAAGGGTACGGCGGTTTTTCTGTCCTTGCCTGAGGCGGGACCTGAGGAAAATCCGGGATCAAAATCCTTAGTTGGCTTATAATACAGCATGAACGGCAAAAAAATAAAGATTCTAATCGTGGAGGATGAATCCATCGTGAAGGCGATAGATATCAAATTCCGGAACGCCGGATTTGAAACCGATGTGGCCAGGGACGGGCTTATCGCTCTGGAAAAATTACGGGAATACCGTCCGGATATGGTCCTGCTGGATATCCTCCTCCCCGGCATGGACGGATACAGTGTTTTGGAAAAGATGCGCGGCGATGATGCCATGAAGGATATACCGGTCCTGGTTTTTTCCAATTTCAGCGACGAGCCTTTCATGGATAAAGTCAGGAATCTCGGCGTTGTCGGATATATAATAAAGGCTCATGCCCGGCTTGAAGATCTGGTGGCGGAAGCGAACAGGTATTTCGATAAAAAATAAAAGCCGTTCCGTCTGTATGCAGAACCCGCCTTTTTTTGTTATAATTATTGCATAATTAATTTTCAGATTATGAACAAAGTACTGTTGGTTGAGGACGATCAGATATTGGGCAAGCTTTATCAGGCTAAATTCCAGAAAGAGGGATTCGATATCCAGCTGGCTTTTGACGGTCAGGATGGCTTTGACAGGATGAAATCTTTTTCTCCGGATCTGGTTATTTTGGATCTCATCATGCCGAAGGTGGACGGTTTCACTTTTTTGCAGAAAGTGAAGGATGATCAGGAATTAGCCAAACGGGGAATCCCGATACTCGTGCTTTCCAATCTCGGCCAGGAGGCGGATATCAAGAAGGCCATCGATATGGGCGCCAAGGATTTTTTCGTCAAAGCTGACGTCAGTCTCAGCCAGATGGTTGAAAAAGTCAGGAAATATCTAAAATAAAACCGTAAGTCGGACATCCGTCCGTGCCTATCGGTCCTAATTCACAATCAATCGCATGGATAATGAGAAGATCAAATATATCCTGGAAGGATCCGGCCTGATAGAAAGAAAAATTCTTGACGGATTGGCGGAGGAGGCGAATAAAAAAAACAAGAATCTTTACGATCTCATAGTGGCCCGGGATGTTCTTCCGGATTTTTATTTCGGCAAAGCCATGGCGGACGGACTCGGAATGCCGTTCATTTCGCTTTCCAGGATTCCGATTCCTGAGGATGTGCTTGCCATTGTTCCGGAGATCGTCGCGCGCAAGCAGAAGGTGATTCCGTTTGAACTCGGTTCCGACGGTTTGAAGCTGGCTATGAGCGATCCTCGCGATGATGAAATAAGGGAATTCATTTCCAAAAAGATCACCGCCGATGTGATTCCGTATTTTGCGACTGAACGGGATATTTCCAATGCGCTCGGGCTTTACCGGAAAGATGTCGCCAAGAGTTTGGAGGATATTTTGGAAGATGTCCGCGCCGCCAAAGGGGATGATGGTCCGATCGTCCGCATGGTGGATGAACTGCTTTTAAGCGGGAACCGCAACAAATCTTCCGATATTCACATCGAGCCGTATGAAGAGATGACCGTCATCCGTTTCCGCATAGATGGGGTCCTTCACGAAGTGGCGACTCTGCCGAAGAAATTTCATGATCAGATAATTTCCCGCATCAAGATCCTTTCCAGGCTGAAGACGGACGAGCATCTTTCCGCTCAGGACGGAAAATTGCAGTTTGAAAGCGACGACGAGAGCGTGGATGTACGCGTCTCCATAGTTCCGATCATCGAGGGGGAGAAGGCCGTTCTCCGTCTTCTTTCCGCAAAGTCCCGTCAGATCGGATTGGAAGAACTCGGCCTTTCTTCGGAAGATCTGGAAAAGGTGGAGAAGGGTTTCCGCAAGCCGTGGGGAATGGTCCTTGCAACCGGTCCGACCGGTTCGGGCAAGACCACGAGCGTCTATGCCATTTTGAAAATATTGAATGATCCGGAAATAAACATCGCCACTATTGAAGATCCGGTCGAATACGATATCGAAGGCGTCAATCAGATCCAGGTCAATCCCAAGACCAATCTCACCTTTGCAAAAGGGCTCGGTTCGATCCTCCGTCAGGATCCGGACATCATTTTTGTCGGTGAAATCCGCGATGAAGAGACCGCGGGTATCGCCGTCAATGCCGCCATGACCGGCCATCTGGTCCTTTCCACTTTGCATACTAATGACGCGGCCACCACTCTGCCGAGATTGGCGGATATGGAAATCGAGCCGTTTCTGATCTCTTCTTCGGTGAATACCATCGTGGCTCAGAGGCTTGTCCGGAAGATCTGTCCGGCCTGCATCCAGAGCACGGAAGTCCAGGTGAATAACGGAAAAATCGTTACCAAGAACGGAACTCTGGCGGTGGAAAAGAAAATTCTGGAAAAATATTTCGGCAAGGAAAAAAATCTCCGGGTCTATGAAGGCAAGGGTTGCGCGGTCTGCAAGCATACCGGACATGTCGGTCGTACGGGAATATTCGAGGTCCTGGAAGTCACTCCAGGAATAAGGGAATTGATCATGTCCAAGGCGAACAGCGATATCATAACGCAGAAGGCGGTCTCTGAGGGTATGACGACCATGTTCGAGGATGGTATCCGCAAGGTCGCCAAGGGGGTGACCACTATTGAAGAAGTCATGAGGGCGGTGAAAGCGTAGCTTTCATTTTTAAAAAATAACTCATTATGCGGAAACGCCAAAGCGCAGTTTCCTTATAATGAGTTATTTTTATATCTGGATGAGAGCGTATACGCAAGAGATGTTATAATTAAGTTATATGGCAATTCGTTTGCGATCTTCGGAAAAACTTGAATTCATAAGCAATCTGTCGGCGATGCTTTCGGCCGGTATTCCGCTTTTGGAAACCGTCGATGCGCTTTTGGAAGGCGCTCGGGGGCGGATACGCCCGGTCCTGGTTTCCTTACGCAAAGATCTCGAAGGCGGGCGGACCATAGCCGAGGCTTTGGCGAAATTTCCTGACAGTTTCGATCCCATAACTTTGAATCTTATCCATGGCGGAGAACAAGCAGGGAATCTTGAGAATATCCTTAAGGACTTGGCGGAGAGCACCAGGCGGGAGATAGAATTCAGCAGCCGCGTGAAAGGCGCGCTCGCTTATCCGATATTCGTGCTGGCGGTTTTCCTGATCATCATGATTGTCATACTGACTTTCGTGATACCGAGGATCGCCCAGGTTTTCCTGAAATTGAAAGTGGTCATTCCGCTTCCGACGAAAATCCTGATTTTTTTGAGCAACCTGCTTCTCGGTTATTGGCTGTGGATAATCATAGGATCCGCAATCCTGCTCGCGCTTGGATTTTTTGTGTACAGAGTGCGCCGTCGCCAGGTCATTTCTTTCGCTACGTCTCTGCCTTTGCTTAAGCCGCTTGCGCAGGAGATAGATCTTGTCCGCTTCACCCGCAGCGCCGCCCTGCTTCTGAATTCCGGAATCCCGATAACCAAAACTTTGGAACTCTCCAGGGATGTATTGGTCAGGGCTGAACTCGTGAAAACGGTTGAATTCGCCCGTCAGGAAGTCGTAAGGGGGAAACGGCTCAGCGAATCTCTGCGTTCAGGCGGAAATGAAATGATTCCGCAGATCCTGATAAGAATGATCGCCGCCGGCGAGAAAAGCGGAAAACTTGAAGGCGCTTTTCAGGAAGCCTCCAATTATTTCGACGGCCGGGTCACTTCGACGATAAAATCCCTTACTGCATTGCTGGAGCCTGTCCTTCTCGTGGTCGTCGGCCTGGCGGTCGGCACCATCATGGTTTCCATCATCGCCCCGATCTACCAGCTGGTCGGTCAGATCAAGGTCCGATAAAATCATGCAACGCAAGGCTTTTACCGTCATTGAAGTTCTTATGGCGATCGGCATCATTGTCGTTCTTGCCGGACTTTCCGTTCCGACTGCGGATATTTTCCTGTCCAGAAACGAACTTCATACCGAGGCGCTCAAAATGACCGATGCTCTCCGCCGCGCAAGGAATCAGGCGATGTCCGGTCAGGAGGATTCGGCGTGGGGAGTGCATTTCACTGCCGGAGATTATACGGTTTTCAAGGGTGCGTCCTATAATCCTTCTGATTCATATAATGAAACCTTCAATCTTCCGGGAATCCTGTCCATAAGCGCAATCACGATCAACGGAGGCGGGAGTGAAATAATTTTCGACCGGATAGCCGGTACCACTTCCACTTTCGGAACCACCACCATCCAGACCGATACTTCCGAGAGCCAGACCATCGTGGTCAATTCCGGAGGGGTGATCAATCTTCAATGATGGATATGAAACGGTTCAATAAAAAAGGCCAGGTGATTTCCGAACTTCTCGTCGTAGGTGGGCTGTTTTCTCTGATATTCATAAGCATCATGGGATTGGTTCTGGATTCTTACCGCGCGACCACCGGCGGAGAAGAGGATACTTACGCGACATTTCTCGCTCAGGAAGGTCTGGATGCGGCAAGGGCGATTCGCGATGATGCGTGGTTGAATCTTGTGCTTGGCGATCACGGCCTGTCCCGGTCTTCCGGATTTTGGGAATTCAGCGGGATCAGTGATTCGATCGGGAAATATACCCGTGTTATTACGATTGAGCAGGTAAATCGCGTTTCTCCGTATGGAAATATCAATACTTCCGGTGGGACGACTTACGGCCGGATAAAAAAAGTCACAGCGACTATCACTTGGACAACGGATGATATTAATCGTTCGGTGAACGCAATTGCTTATTTCAATGATTGGAATGTTTTTGATTGGTTCCAAGATTCCAGTCCGCAATTTTTGGCTGGAACTTTCGATCATGCAATAGCGTCCGGGACAGGGAGCGGCGCTGATATTATTTTGGACACGACGCAGGAATGGACCAATGCGGCCGGATATTCATTTGAGCACGGAACAGCTGCGGATTTTGAAAATGGGACATTCGCCAATACGACTCTTATCCGCTCGGTTATTCCTACGCATGTTGATTTGGCGACCTCTACTTCCTGGGGAACATTCACTTCCCCGACTAATCAGGATTTAAATGAGGTTTATCTGTCTTCAATCAATGACGGTTGGGCAGTCGGTGCGAGCGGTAAAATTCTCCGATGGAATGGTATCAGCTGGTCGGAGTTCTTGGATACTGGCGCCACTACGCACAATACGTTGCATATGGTTTCATCAACTGATGGTTGGATCGCAGGAACCAGCGGGAAGATTTTTCGATGGAATGGGACAACTTGGTCGGAATTCACCGATACCGGAAATCAAAGTTGGAACGGATTATATTTCGTTTCTTCGACCGACGGATGGGTTGTCGGAAGCGGCGGAGAGATCCGTCGCTGGAATGGAACTTCTTGGAGTTCTGTTACGTCCCCGACCATACAGGATTTGAATTCGGTGCATATGGTATCTGCAACCGACGGTTGGGCGGCCGGCGGCAGCGGGGTGATTTTACGATGGAACGGTACGAGTTGGAGTTTGTTCGTTGATACCGGAAATGAAACTTGGAACGATGTTTATATGGTATCTGCAACTGACGGCTGGGCTGTTGGCAGCGGCGGAGCCATGCGGCGTTGGGATGGGACTGCCTGGAATGCGGTAACTTCGCCGATTGTGGACGCGATTTATTCCATTCATATGGTATCTGCAACCGACGGATGGGCGGTTTCAATTTCAGGACAATTATTATTTTGGAATGGCACGAGTTGGAGCTTGTCTACGGATACCGGAAATCAGATTTGGAGTTCAATCTATATGGTTTCTTCCGGTGATGGTTGGGTAGTCGGTGTCGGCGGAGTGATATATCGTTACTCCGCGCAGTATGCTGCCTCCGGAACTTTTTTATCTACGGTTTTTGACAGCGGCACATTCGGTTCGACTTGGAACAGTATGAACTGGACGGAGAATCTGCAGGTTGGGACGGATCTGACCATTGCTGTGAGAACTGGTCCGACTGCGACGCCGGATGGATCCTGGTCGTCATTCAGCACTGAATACACGAATCCGGCCGGAGAAACTTTTAGCACTACGCCGAATAACCAGTATTTCCAATATCGGGTTACGCTTACGACCTCCAATCCTTCGGTCACTTCGGAATTTCGGGATATTACAGTTTTCTATAATGCCCCGACCGGACAGCATCTGAATGATGTGTCTATGGTTTCCAATAGCGAGGGTTGGGCGGTCGCAAATTCCGGAGTGATAATCTATTGGGACGGCAGTGTCTGGTCGGCGACCACTTCTCCTGTCGCAGATAATTTAAATTCTGTTGAAGCGGTTTCTTCATCTGACGTTTGGGCAGTTGGCGCGAATGGGATAATCCTACGAAGAACCGGGACTTCCTGGGGCATACAGACTGATACGGGGACAGACACCTGGAATGATATCGATATTTTCAGCTCTACGCTCGGTTTCGTCGTCGGTAATGCCGGACATATCTCGCAGTGGAACGGATTAGCCTGGGTGCCGGCCGTTCCACCGACGACTCAAAACTTGTATTCGGTCTGGATTGCATCGGCTACGGATGCTTGGGCAGTCGGAGATAGCGGGAAAATAATGCGTTGGGACGGCTTAGCTTGGACTCAATTCGTTGATACCGGCAATCAGATTTGGAGAAGAGTAATAATTCTATCGTCAACTGACGGTTGGGTTGTCGGTGACGCCGGAGTGATTTATCGATGGAACGGAACTTCCTGGTCATCTTTTGTTTCTCCGACAAGTCAGGATTTACGCGGGTTGGATTTTATAGCTACCAATAATGGCTGGGCTGTCGGAGTTGGCGGGGTGATTCTGCGTTGGGATGGATCATCTTGGTCAAGTTTTGCCTCGCCTACATCCGCCTTGCTGAATGCGGTAGATCAGATTGACAATAAAAATGCGTGGTCAGTGGGCAATGGCGGAGCTATTATTCGCTACCGGGATTTATTTGCCACGGTGGGAACCTTTATTTCGTCTGTTCTGGATACGGGTACGGCAGTCAACCGATATTTCCAATCAATATTTTGGTCGGAAGTAATTCCGCCGGGTACGGATATTCTGGTTTCAACCCGGTCCGGGAATATGGCCGTTCCTGATGCGAGCTGGACAACTTTCAGCTCGGAAAGCAGCGTTGCCACCGGTACCCCGATTCTTTCTCCGGATGCCCGCTATATCCAATATCAGGTCATATTGCTGACTAATGACACTTCAACGACTTCTCAATTGCACGATATAACTATTACTTATAAATAACCGATGAATCTTGCATACAAAAAGGGGTTTACGCTTATTGAAACTTTGATTTATGGGCTTATCGTCAGCGGAATGATTTTGATTTCAATATTATTCTCTCTCAGTATTTCTGACGGCAGCCAGCGCGCCAGGGCGTATCAGGAAGTCCAGCAGAATGCGCGCATGGCCATGGACAGGATTGTTCAGGAGATTCGCGCAGCCGATGACCTGAATGCGTCCGGTTCTGTTTTCGGCGCCAATCCCGGGACTTTATCATTGGCGCATTCCGATCCCGGTAAAAATCCGACTATATTTGATGTAAGCGGGGAAAAACTGCGTATCAGTCAGGGTGGATCGGCGACGACGACTTTGACCTCAGATCTCGTCCGGGTCACAAATCTCACCTTCACCAACCTGAGTGTTTCCAATCGCACTAAGAACATATACATAAGCCTTACTGTGGAGCACGTGAATCCCGGCAATGACAGCGTATACGCCGCCAGTACGACAGTGCGGGCTTCGGCTACGATAAGAAACCAATCCGATCTTCCATAATATGATTCTGAATAAACATAAAAATTCAAAAAACGGATTCGTCGCCCTCGTGACCCTGCTTCTTGTTTCGGTTTCTACGCTCCTGGCCGCTTCGACCCTTCTTTATCTGAGCGGGAGCGAATCATTGCAGGGATTCCAGTCCGCGGAATCATTGGCAGTCCTTCAGATCGGGGACAGCTGCATTGAGGAGGCTTTGTTCAGGCTGAAAAATTCACAGACTTATTCCGGCGGCAGCATTCCGATCGGGGACGGGTCATGTGATGTCGCTCTTACCGGCAGCGGCGGGAGCGGTTCCACTAGGGAGATTTATGCTTCTTCGAGTATCATAACTTCAATTGGAAGTTTTACCAGAAGAATCACCGCCAGCAGCACGATAACCGCAAATGCGGCGAAAATTTCTACGACTACGGATATCACCCGCTGGAGGGAATAATGGATTTCAGAGGCCGGATTTTTGGTGTTAGAATTGATATATGATGGGACTTGGGAAGAAAAAACTTCTGCTGGCTTTTCTCAATAATTCCGACCTGCGTTTGGCGGCTTATTCGATTTCAGGCGAGGCGGTTTCGCGCACGGATTATGAATCTCTGACCTTCAAATCTTCGGTGGTCAAGGACAGCACTATTCTGGATATCCAGGCGTTCCAATCTGAAATCGCCGCGTTTTTTTCTCAGAAAAAACAGCTTGGAGAAATGTCCGTTCTCCTGATAATTCCGGAGGAGAAAGTTTTTCTGAAGGGATTTGAGATGGATTTCGGAGATTTGGAGAAAAAGGAATCCTTAAAGAAGGATTTCATCAGTGAAATACCTTTTGAAGAATCCGACCTGATTTTTCATGAGCGGCAGGTGGGCCGGGTATTGGAATTTTCCGCAGTGCACCGCCGGTTCGCCGAAGATTTTCAGCTGCCCTTTCTGAATCAGAAGATGGACATCCTGGGCATGGTCACCGTTCCGCAGCTTATGGCGCTGGCTCTAAAGCCGAAGGAGAAGAGTTTCCTTTTCGCTTTTTACGACAATGATTTCGCCCTGGCGCTTGCGGAAAATTCCAGCATAATCTTTTCCGAAACCCGGCAGATGAAGGATGGAAATCTGAAAGAGGCCATGAGGGCCTTCGATCATTTCGTCCAGCATCTCCAGGCCGTAGACATAAGGTCAGTTTCCATAATCCTGGGCGAGGATTCTATTGAGGATGCTCTGAAGCTGGAGCTTGAGCAGCGGGAGTATGTCATAAAAGAGATCCATAAAGTTAATGTACTCGATATGATCGCCGGATATTTCAATGCGCATAAGAACGAATCCGTGGACTGGAACCTCATCCGGACGGAGGGAAAATCAATGGGTGATTTTTTCGGCAGGTACAGAAAAGCAATCATGAACGGCTTCCTGATTCTCCTCACTTTGTTATTCGTCGGAGGAGTCGGCTGGTGGGCTTACAGCATACTCGGATCCGCCGTTCCGCCAGCGCCTATTTCGGAAGTGACTGCCGAGCCTGAAGTTCCGGCAGTGAATCAGGAAGTGGAAAATCCGACGCCGGTTGCCGAAGAACCGGTTCCCGTTCCTCCGAAAAAATCCGATTTCTTGATCCAGATTTTCAACGGAACGAAACTTACAGGTGAAGCCGGCCGGCTCAAGACGATTCTTACGGAAAGAGGATTTTCCGTAGTCGGTACCGGTAATAATGAAGATCAGGCCCAGGTACTGACGACAATATTTGTGAATTCCAATGTTCCGGATCAGATTATCAGCGACTTGCGTTCGGTATTGGAAGCCCGATATTCCGATGTCCTGGTCAGCCCTTCTCCGGTTGTTTCAAAAGATATACACATAGTCATCGGGAAACGGAAGTAGGCTGATGATATAATGTAAGTAATGAAGCGTATTGGAAAAGCAAAGAGGGCCGGTTTCACGCTTATCGAACTGTTGATTGTCATCGCCATTCTTACGGTTCTTTTTGCGATCACCATCGTTGCGGTCAATCCGGTCCGTCAATTCTCCCAGGCGAATGACACGCAGCGTCGAAGCGATGTGAACGCCCTCGTCAATGCCATATACCAGTACGCGGCGGATAACCGAGGAAGGCTCCCGGCCTTTATTCCGACCACTTCTACTCAGATGATTAGTGATAGTGCTACAACAGGCTGTTCAGCTACCTGTGGAGCGACTACGACTTTATCCGCCTGTCTTCCGTTTAATGCGACTTTGGTCCCGACTTATCTTGCCTCGATTCCGTATGATCCTCTTCAGACGAATGCTTCCACGACATATTACGCGATCACCAGATCAGCTTCCGGGAACCGCATAACAATCACGGCCTGCTCAGCTGAGTTGGATACGATAAGTTTTACGAGATAAAAGGAAATCCCCAGAATAGCGGGGGATTTTTGATTTTGGTATACTATATACATAGAATCATGAATGATGAATTTTGAATTCAGGAGTAAAGACCTCTTAAATTCGAGATTTCTGATAAGATATTTATTATGAATAAAGAGCCGAGTGGAATCATGCAGTTGAATAAACAAAAAGGATTCACCCTTATCGAATTATTGGTTGTGATGGCGATCCTTTCCATCCTTTTCGCCCTTGTTTTGGTCGCCGTAAACCCGGTCCGTCAGACTCAGCAGGCCAATAACCTCAAGAGGAGGGGTGACATAAACACTATCGTCAATGCGGTAAATCAGTATGCCGCGGATAACGAAGGCCAGCTTCCGACCGGAATCACCACCTCGTTGAAATTGATCGGAACCACTCTGAGCGCCTGCGATGCGACGACTTGCGCCGGAGAATTCCCGCAACCGGCCTGCGTTGATCTTGATGGCTCGGTCGCGCCTCAGTATGTGGCCTCAATTCCATATGATCCTGTTACGGGCAATAGTTCAAATACCCGTTATGGAATAAAGAAATCCGGAACTAACAATCGCATAACCGTGAAATCCTGCGATCCGGACCTTGGTGAAACGATCAGCGTCGTCCAATAATCATGAAAACCGCAAGACAGACTTTGAAGGAAGCGGAGAGGAAAAAAGTGGCTGTCGGCCACTTTAACATTTCCGACCTGGCCGGCCTTAATGCTATAACAGAAGCCGTCGCGGAACTTAAGGTTCCTGTCTTCATCGGTACTTCCGAAGGCGAGGCTAAGTTTTTGGACCGGAAGGCTATTGCCGCTTACATAAAAACTTTACGTGAAGAGCTGAAGCTTCCGATTTTTCTGAATTCCGATCACACCCATTCCTTTGAAGAGGTCAAAAAAGCCGTTGCCGCCGGGTACGATATGATTCTTTTCGACGGCGGGACTTTGCCGATCGGGGAAAATATCCGGCAGACGAAGAAGATTGTGAAGTATGTCAGATCGAAAAATAAAAATATCCTCATCGAGGGTGAATTGGGAAATATCGGAAGCGGTTCGACAATAAGGAAGGAACTGCCTGCGGGAGCGGCGATAAAATTGGAAGATCTTACCAGGACGGAAGATGCGGCGAAGTTCGTCAGGGAAACCGGAGTGGACATGCTCGCGCCGGCAGTAGGAAACATCCATGGGATGTTCGCCAATGCTCCAGAGCCGGCGCTGAATATCCGGAGAATTAAGGAGATAAAAGATGCGGTTAAGATTCCCTTGGTCCTTCATGGCGGTTCCGGGAATACGGATTCGGATTTTCTGGCCTCTATCGAGGCCGGAGTGAATGTAATACATATAAGCACAGAGCTGCGCCTGGCCTGGCGTAAGGGCATGGAGGGTTCGCTTGCCGGGAATCCCGAAGAGATAGCGGCATATAAATTATTTTCTCTGGTTATATCGTCGGTAAAGCAGGTTGCAATAAAACGCTTGCAATTATTCAATAAATTGGTATAATAGAATCCATTATGGATTTGCAGGTACAAAAGCGGGAAAAATTGGGCCGCGGAGTGAAGGCGTTGCGAAAGCAGGGTTTTATTCCGGCTGAGCTTTATGGAAAAGGCTTGGAGAACATCCATGTCAGCGTTCCGATGAAGGATTTCCGCAAGGTTTACAAGGAAGCCGGCGAAAATACGGTTGTGACCGTTCTTTTGGACGGAAAGAAATATCCGGTTCTTATCAATGATGTTTCCTTTGATCGCATCACCAATGAATTCGAGAGCGCCGATCTTTATCAGATCCGCATGGATGAAAAATTGAAAGTCGGAGTTCCACTGGAATTTTTCGGAATCGCTCCGGCTGTCAAAGAGAAGAACGGCTTGCTCGTCAAATCCCTTCAGGAATTGGAAGTTGAAGCTTTGCCTATGGATCTTCCTCATGACATCAAAGTCGATATTTCCGGAATCATGGAAATCGGCCAGAGCATCTACGTAAAAGATCTTAACGTACCGAAAGGAGTCAGAGTTCTTGTTGACGGAGGAACCGTGGTCGCCAGTGTCACCGCCAAAATCACTGAAGAGGAAGAATTGGCCATGCAGCAGGCCGCTGCCGGAGGAGTTGAGACTGTAAAAGTTGAATCTGAAGAGAAGAAAGCGGAAAGGGACGCTGAAAAAGCGGCAGCCGCTCCAGCCGCCGGAGGAGCTCCTGAAGCAGCCAAGAAATAAAGCGTTTCATTATATAATCCGAACAACGAATCCCGCCCCGTATTCCAGGGCGGGATTCGTTTATAGGTGGTTTCCAACCTCTGATATAATATAGATAGATACATGAAAAGGCCTAAAGTGCTGGTTGACCTCAGGCATTCCGATTACAACAGTCGGAATAGGGGGGGGTCGAGGATCAACCTTTCCGAATCAAGAATAATCAATGTGCCGGTTCTGGCCGCAAGTAAGATTGCGGTTATTGGCGTTGTGATGTCTTATCTGATATTCGGTTCCGCGCTGGCGCCGATCGATCGCGGACAGCTTTCGCTGGCGGCTCAGAATGAAGAGGAGAGGCAGCAGTTGGAACAGCAATTGGAGGAATTGGAGGCTCAGATCGCCAAGGATCAGGAGACTCTCAATTCATATAAAAGCCAGGGCAAAAACCTGCAATCTGAAATTGACCGGCTTAATGCGAACATCAATAAATTAAACCTTCAGCTGAAAGCGGTCAATCTGTCCATACAAAAACTCGACAGTGAAATAAAGGCCAATCAGGGGAATATCCTGACGACTGAAGAGAAAATTGATCTTAACAAGGGGACGCTTACGCGTACGGTTCAGAGCATCTATACGAGCGAAAATTCAAGCATAATTGAAATTCTTTTGCGCAATCCGCGTCTGTCCGACTTTTTCGGAAACATCAACGATCTCATGGTCGTTCAGGAGAGCCTGCGGGGAACGCTTGAAGAGGTCATAAATCTCCGCGATGAACTGTTGGATGAGCAGGAGGCTCTGGCTATCCGCAAAAATGATGCCGCCCAGCTGAAAAAATATCAGGATGCGCAGAGGCTTGCCTTGAGCGCCACCAAAACCGAAAAAGCCGGTCTTTTGAAGGAGACGAAGGGCAATGAGCAGAAATATCAGGAAATAGTGAAAGAAAAGCAGAAGATCGCTGCGGATATCCGTAACAGGATATTCAGATTTTTGGGAGGTGGAGAACTGGCTTTCGGAGAAGCGGTCAAAATTGCAAAGGTGGCGGAAAAAGCCACCGGTGTCCGCGCGGCTCTTGTTCTCGCCGTGCTTACCCAGGAATCTTCAGTGAACGGCGTCATCGGAGCCAATCTCGGCAAATGCTATTACAATACGCCTCGTAAAAATTCGAGCGGTTCGGTCATGTCAAATAGTCAGAAGCCTGCCTTTTTGGCGCTTATGTCCTCACTGAGTCTGGATCCGGAAAAAACTCCGGTATCTTGTCCGATCGTATCCGATGGGGCTTATGGCGGAGCAATGGGGCCGGCTCAGTTCATGCCGAATACTTGGAATATATATAAGGATCGGATCAGTTCCATTACCGGGGGCGATCCGGCATCGCCGTTCAATAACCTTGACGCATTCACCGGAACCTCGCTTTATCTGAAAGACGGCCTCGGCGGCTGCCAGTCGATTTATAAGACTTTATTTTCCCAGGAAAGTTGTGCGGCGGCGAAATATTACGCCGGCGGAAACTGGCGATCGTATATGAGCGTCGGTCGCTATGGATATCGTGTCGCCGAGCGCGCGGCAAACTTTGAAAAGGATATAGAAATAATCCTGGATGGAGAATAATAGTCCCGTAAGTTCAAGAAAATAAATAAAGCGTCATTTATGACGCTTTATTTATTTTCTTCAGTATCGCTCCGAAGTTTCCGTTCAGGACTTCTTCGACATTGTGGACTTTGATGTTGAAGCGGTGATCGGTGATGCGGTCATCCGGGAAATTGTAGGTCCGGATTTTTTCCGAACGGTCGGCGGTTCCGACCTGTTCCCGGCGGGCGCTGGTGATATCTCCGAATTCCTTGCTCTTCTGCATTTCGTAGAGTTTGGCGCGGAGCACTTCCATAGCCTGTTCGCGGTTGGCGTGTTGGTTTCGCTCTTCCCGGCAGGAGACAACGATTCCGGTCGGTTTGTGGAGGATGCGGACTGCGCTTTCGATTTTGTTGACGTTCTGTCCGCCCGGACCGCCGGCCCTGGAGAAGGTGACTTCCAGGTCGTTCGGATTTATGTTCACTTCTTTCGGTTCCACGAACGGCAGGATGGCCACGGTGGCGGTGGAAGTGTGGACGCGTCCGGCTTTTTCGGTTTTCGGTACGCGCTGGACTCTGTGCACTCCGGATTCATTCTTGTAAGCTTCGTAGCTTCCGGCTCCCTCTACGCGGCTGATGAATGTTTTATATCCGCCGATGGTTCCCGGACTCGTATCCAGGATGCTGAATTTCCAGCCCTGGTCGGCCGCATAGCGCTGATACATCCTGGCCAGATCTCCGGCGAAAATAGACGCCTCGTCTCCGCCGGCGCCGGCGCGGATTTCCAGCATCATTTTTTGTATCTGTCCTTGTTCCATGGTTTCAATAATAAAAGCCCGCGGCATTTCGCCGGAACGGGCTTTTATCGTGGTTATCTATTTCTTATTCTTTTTGACTCTTAGCTTTTTCTCGGCTTTAGGCTTGGTTGCGGCTTTTTCGCGGCGGGCGCGGAATTTCTCAACTTTACCGGCTGTGTCGATGAGGTTTTCCTTTCCGGTATAGAAAGGGTGGCAGTTGGAGCAGATTTCAACCTGGAGTTCCGGCTTGGTCGTTCCCAGCTCAAAAACAGTCCCGCAGGCGCAGGTCACTTTGGCTTTAGGATAATATGTCGGATGGATATCTGGTTTTGCCATATTTAGGGCATCCCGAAAGACGAGAATCGACTGGCCGGGACTTCATTAATTTATCTAAGTATTATACACGATTATGTATCTTTGACAAGTCTGCCTGTTTTGCCGTATATTTCCTGAGGATCTTATTATGGAGCATGGGCATGAATCAGTTTCTGGTTCTGAAATATCCGGGAAAAGTCATCACCGACATCAAAAAGGTGGAGGTCGTGAAAATAATCGAAGCGGAAAATGAGGAATTCGCCAAAGACGAGTTTCTCATCTGGTTGAAGGGCAATGACCTTGTCCAGAGTACGGATCATTATTTTCTGGCCGGGACCGATCTTCGCGCTCAGATTCAGGATGCGGCATTTCTTTTGAAGACTCGTCGGAGTCTTCAGAGTGTCCGAGGGCGACCGGTCTGCGAGTGAGCGCCGACCCCCGCAATGCGGGGTTTTTTATTTTGACAAATTCAAATGAATTATTTTAGACTCTTAAAAGATGTTTGATGTGCGAGCGGGAATATATATGAAGCAGTATCAAGGCTTCTGGTTGGTGATCATGTTCAATATCTCTTTTACTGTCGATCTGTTCCGCCGGCATTATCTAATCTGGGCTTTGATTCATTCTTTCCTGATCGTCATCGCCGCATTCACTTACGGCAGGTATCTCTGGTCCCACTACTTTTCCAAATCCGCGTCATGAGCGCGGATTTTTTTTATTTTCAAAATCTCCGTTTATTGTTATGATCATATCAGATACCGAACCTTGAGAAACCGATGACTCCCAGAGCGGTGAAGCTCATCGATCTGACGGAAAAAACCTTGCTGGTAAAGCCGGAATGGCAGAAGAAGATTGCCAATATCCTGCTCAATCTTCTCCGGATAAGGGACGACCCGCAGTTTGAAATGGGGCTGGATGTCATAGTGCAGTCCGGAAGGGAAATGCTGAAAGATGAAAAGCTTGAGGTCGAAGCCGACCTCCTCCTCAGCGAGGCTGAAATCGCGAGCGGATTTCCCGGTCTGACCACCGAGGAATTCCGTAATCTCGAGGATTACTTCAAGAGCCTGCTGTTCCGCCTTCCCGGATCTTTGTCGGAATATCTGGCCGCGGAATTGGGAGCGGGAGTTTCCGACTACTGGAATGTGAATGATTTTTCAGATATGAAGTCCAAGGAATTCGCGATGTCCAGAAGTTTCGCGAATGCTGACGATCCTTCCAAAGAAGAGGAATTCGCATTGATCGGTGGCCGGGAAGTTCCGCATTCGGAACTTTTCAGATTGATTGAATCGCATTATGTCCGTCAGGGATATGAAATCAATAAAGAGCTGAATACTTATTCCGTTTCGGCTAGGAAGGGCGACAGATTCGTCATAGTGGTCGTGACCGAAGGCAGGAAGACTCTGATAACCGTCAATGTCTTGGAATTCTGATCCCGCGTAAGCGGGATTTTTTTGACTTCGGTCGCAAGTTGAAGTATTTTTAAGGCAGTCATTTTTCTTTAGGAATTACAGATGGCTGATGTGCCCCGACCGGAAAATTCGGAACCTAATCCGCCTGTCGAAACTTTCACTTACCGGGTGCATTATGCCCGGGAGATGAAAATCCCCAAGGGCGGATCGGTCGTATTCGGAGAAGAAGCCCGCCTTCAGGCTTTGACGCGCGAGGATGCGGACAGGGAGTTCAGGGCTTTCATAAAAGACCGCGCCGGCGATCCGCTTCTGAGCGGGTTCATTCTTCTGGAGATAAGATGGCTGAAACCGTCCGCGTAAGCGGACTTTTTTATTCCGCATTTTTCTCCAAGCGAGGATTTTGTCTCGTTAAGGAAACTGCCGGAATCCCGCTTCAGCGGGATGAGGCGTAGGCGGCTCCGGCAGAGTAGGCCGGAGAACGCCGATTCCGCAACGGGATAAAGTCCGAGCGCCTATTGACTTATGATTCCTGTTAGATTATTATTCATAGGTAAATTTGAGCGCGGCTAAACTTGCTTAAATATAAAACTGAATAGGGGATCCAAGTGCATCCGCTTCGGCCTCGTTATGAAAAAAACGTAAGGCGGTCGAAGTGGGTGTATTTCTTTCAACAAAAAGGAAATTCACGCCGCTTTGAAAAGTTCAGCAATTTCAGCAAGAGGAAATTGCGAGAAAAATTAGCAATTAGTGAATTGCATATTGCTTGTCTGAAATTTTCAGATAAGCGAGTCCAAATTAGAGTTATATAAAATAAAAGATAAGGATCATTATAGAGAATGAAAATTTTCTAGTTGTCCCATAAGGAATTTGATTGCGCGAAACTCGTTCGAGGGTTTCCTGCAATCAAGTTTTATTTAGAGGATTTGATCCTGGTCCAGGATGAACGCTGGCGGCGTGGATAAGGCATGCAAGTCGAACGAATCAACTTGTGATTACATCAATGGTTGGTTAGTGGCGAACGAGTTAGTAACACCTTGGTACATACCCCGAAGTCGGAGATAGCTAGCCGAAAGGTTAGGTAATACCCGATGGTATCATTCGCAAGAATGATTAAAGTCGCAAGACGCTTTGGGAGTGGCTTAGGTCTGATCAGCTAGTTGGTGAGGTAATGGCTCACCAAGGCTATGACCAGTAGGGGGGCTGAGAGGCTGATCCCCAACGACGGCACTGAGACACGGGCCGTACACCTACGGGTGGCAGCAGTCGAGAATATTCGACAATGGGCGAAAGCCTGATCGAGCGACGCCGCGTGCAGGATGAAGGTCTTAGGATTGTAAACTGCTTTTCTACGGGAAAAAGTTA
>Ga0209514_10000197_pt1 | contig 136072 bp, 124 predicted proteins | sample Subgrocontami58m_FD_187452 | JGI IMG/M metagenome (GOLD analysis project Ga0209514, IMG submission 187452) | Subsurface groundwater microbial communities from S. Glens Falls, New York, USA - GMW37 contaminated, 5.8 m (SPAdes) (version 3) | ecosystem: Environmental > Aquatic > Deep subsurface... | reverse complement strand
GGCGCGCAACTATTTTATGACCGTGTGGGAAACTTGCAGTTTCCGATACTGTAAAAAATTCTTCGGGCATTTTCATAATCTGTTTCAGTATAATTGAGTTTTTCCATAATTGCAAATTTTTACTAAATGTGGGTTGAAGTTAGCAAAGAAATAGTTTATACTTTAAATGAGCCTTCGGGGTCAGTCTAAGCTACCCCTCAAAGGTTATTCATAAAAATGTCCAAAAAAGCCCAACAGACCATTGAATATTCCGTCATCCTCGCCCTTGTTGCCGCTGGGATTATCATGATGGGACCCTATGTCATCCGTTCCTGGAATGCTCATTTAAAAGGCGCGGAGGATTCTATTCTGGACTCTTTTAATGACCCCCTTGTAGAAGAAGATCATGGCACTGATTTACCCGACTGCACCTGCAGTGAGTGGGAGGGTGATCCTCCAGATGACTGCGGCATTTCACCCTGCGAGGCAACAGAACTTAAGCAAGATAGGACAAACTGCCAACCCCCTGGATGTGAAAACGAACATCCTGAATATAGATATGGCCGATGCGAGCCCCATCCTGAATGCTGTACGATTCCAGAAGCTTATTCCGAAACAGAAGAATATTGCGGCCTCAATGTCTGCATTGATATTGGAAATAAATTCTTAACCTACAACGATGATCCTGTCACCCAAGAGACATGGAGAGACGCATTAATTATATTTTGCGATGAAGATCATATCATCCGGGTGGATGGGGAACCAGGCTGTCCTGACGGAGAAATCCTTTATTATCAGCTCTGCGGAGATACTGAAAATCCTGAAAACCCTACCCCGGAATTTTCCTGTGTACCAAACGATGATGTCTGCAAATTCCACTGTGGTGGGAATGCAGTAATCCCTGGTCTAAGCACCAAATGCAAAGATACAGGGGATGATCCTAACGATGAAACCGGCCTAACGGGAACCATTCCCCGAACCTTTGTCTATAAATGCACCACTTCGGAAGATCCAGTGGAAAAAAAATGTGAAGCACTTTGCTGCCCTGGCTTCTGCGCGAAATAAATGGTGAAAATTGATTTGGCCTTGAATAATCATAAAAAATAAACTATACTTTGAATAGACGCATTTTGCAAATTACCGAAGGTAAGAAAAGGGGAATATTAAAGATGTTAAAAACTAAACCTATTTGGGTTTTTCTTCTGATCAGTTCTTCATTTATCCTGATCGCGGGTCTATTTTTTTATCTTCAACCTTCTTACACAGAAGCAGAAAGCACTGAAGGCTGTTTCGCTCCCCCCGCCCCTGAATTTGCGCAAACAGGAGCAGGGGCTTGGGCCGTAAGAGGCGGTAATTATAAAACACCTATACTTGATCCGGCGCTATACCAATGGAGCTACTGTTATCTGAGTGAAATCGGATTTGAGAATATTGATAGTGAAAGCGCTTCGTGTGAAGCTTATCTAACTACTGATTATGATGATCCTGATGATGAACACTCTGATGGTACGGTCATGTGGACAGTCAAAGCAGCTCTCTCTGAGTCTGATTATAATAGTGCTCGGTGTTCGGCCCACTGTATCTATCTTGGGAAATAAAAAAAATGAACGCTCCTATTAACTTCCATAAGTTCATTTGTAACGGCATCCTCTGGGGCACTTTATTGTCCTTGCCCTCTGTGAGTCTGGCAGAACCATATGAATGCGGGGAAATTGCTAGTGTTGTGAGCGTGGTCGACGCTGAACGACCTACAAAAGCCCACTGCGATAGTACCGATACTCTGATTATAGCAGATGACGACGGTCATAATATCTGTTTTCTTACGAGTGTCCAAATGAATGAGATAGGTACTAACGGGGAGTGGGGTTACTGTCAGGTCTACAGAACAGGGGGGGATTGGGTCCTGGAGGCACGCACTGAGAAGACTGATGGTTGTCATAATGACGTCGAGTGTATGGCAAGCTGCTTCAAATGGGAATACCAATAATGATGAATATACTCTTTAAAAAAATACGAATGACGGCCATATTGACATCACTCGGCCTGATCCTAGGCATAGGATTTCTGCTCGACTACAAAAAACCCCACTGTGTGGAGGCCGAATGTGCCACAGTGAATCCTGTTTTGCCCATAATTGAATATAATGAGAAGATTAGAGATTACGGGGGTGATGGTGATTCAGAATATATTTTTCTAGGAGCTACCCACGATAATAATAGCGCTCGAAGACGGGTATGCTTTTTAAATTACGTTTACATGAGGGATGTAGAAGACGGGGCATCCTGGGCGAAATGCAACCTCTACGAAGATGGGACGTTTGGAAAATGGAAACTACAGGCCGTTGGTGAGAGGGAGGATGTCGAGGTCGAATGCAGCGCCAGCTGTTTGTGCTGGCCTGAATCTGACACTGACACTTGGTGCGAGGATACAGACCGCGACCCCTAAAACACGCAATCCTCGTGAGGACCCACCTGAGGGTATTAATCGAACACAACCGTTTTATTTCCGTAACAAAGAATCTTTCGCTCCAGGTGCCAGCGAACCGCGCGGCTTAAGACAACTCGCTCCAAATCCTCCCCCTGCCTCACAAGATCATCTAAAGAATTCCTGTGGCTGATCCGTGCCGTATCCTGTTCGATAATAGGCCCGCCATCGAGTTCTTCCGTCACGTAGTGGCTGGTCGCCCCGATAATCTTAACCCCTTTTTCGTAAGCCTGAAGGTACGGATTTTTTCCCGCGAAGGCCGGGAGAAAAGAATGATGAATATTAATAATTTTATTGGGGAAGGCCTTAACAAACGCGGGACTTAAAATCTGGTGATACCGCGCTAAAATAATTAAATCAATGTTCTCCTTGTTTAAGAGTTCCATCTGTTTCTTCTCTTGGCTTTCTTTATTCGCCTGGGTTATCGGAAATTCAAGGAATTTGATACCAAAATTTTCCGCTAAATTTTCAACGTCTCGATGATTGCTGATAACCAAAGGAATATCGCAAACAAGTTGTCCGCTCTTATGCCGATAAAGAAGATCATAAACGCAATGCGGCTGTTTAGAGACAAACATAGCGACGCGGATTTTTTGATTTTTTAAAGACAGCTTCCATTGCATTTCAAATTTTTTGGCGATGGAGCCAAAGGCTTCTTCGATTTTTTCTTGAGGGATGGAAAAATCATCCAAAATCCATTCGACCCGCATAAAAAATGTGTTACTTTGATCGTCGATATGCTGGTCGGCATGAACAATATTGCCGTTGTTCTGAAAAATAAAATTGGTCACACTCGCCGTAATCCCTTTACGGTCCGGGCAGGAAATAAGTAAAATAGCGTTATTCATTTTAAACTCCTCTTTAAAAGTTTCCTCCCCCTTTGATGGGGGAGGCTAGGTGGGGGTGATGATCGTCGGAAATCCCCCTCCCCTCACCTACCCCTTTTGCGCGATTTGGCGAAAAGTACCAAAGATTGACTCTAAAACGACGCTCCAGATCACCTGATAGGTCTGGTCAAAATAAATAGTCGGCGCCACAATTTTATCGTACACTTTCAATAACTTAATTCCCGTGTAAAAACGACGCGCCTCCTTATCCTCCTGGGAAAAAGGCTGAGACCATCTGACCTCCCCTATCATGGGAATCGGTTTCTCTTTCTTAGGAATATACACTTCCAAAAGAAGCTGGTCATTTCTTCTTAACTTGTGTTGACAATAAAAACAGATTCCTTCCGCGCTAACATTTTTACTAATAGCCGTGTATTTAATATCTAACGACAGATTCTTCATTTTATTGAGAATCCAAAAGGCTACTTTAGTCTTCAGATCATAATTGACTCGGAAATAAACTTCCACTTCCGAATCATAGCGCTGATGCCGCCTTCTCTCGTTATTTTTTTTATCGTCCATAAGAGTGTCACCTCCACGACAGCGTACTACTGCATGACCCGGTTAATCTCCGCCACGCGGCTTCTCTTCAAGAGCTCTTCCGTCGTTTTTTGAGCTTCTTTCAAATCAACTTGTTTAATAAAATTGTGAATTTTAAGCAGCATATTGGGGTTGAGACTAAATTTACGAATACCAACGCCTAAAAAATAATGCATATATTTTTCTTCGTGAACCATATCTCCGCAGACACAGACATCCTTTTGATATTTTTGAGCCGCTTGAACAACCTTTTTGATGGCTCTTAAAATAGACGGGTGGTGCGGCAGGTATAAATCGGCGACTTTTTCATTGGTGCGATCAACGGCTAGCATATATTGAATAAAATCGTTTGTCCCGATACTAAAAAAATCCGCCTCTTCGGCGAGTTCTTCAATAATTTCCAAAACAGAAGGCAATTCAATCATCAGGCCAATCTTCGGATTGGGATGATGCGAGATTCTTTCTTTTCGTAATTCCTGAATACAGGATAAAGTGATTTGTTTGGCTGAAAGAAATTCATCTAAAGAGGAAATCATCGGGAACATGATTCTGATATCCGCTTTAGCGCCGGCTCTTAAAATCGCGCGGATCTGCTGAGAAAAAATTTCCACGTGCTGGAGTGAAAACCGGATAGAACGCATCCCCAGGTAAGGATTTTTTTCTTTGCTATGATCTTGGAAATAAGAAAGCACCTTGTCTCCTCCGATATCCAGCGTGCGGAAAGTAATTTCTTTATCTGGCATCCCCTCGACAAGTTTTTTGTAAATAACTAACTGTTCCTCTTCGCTGGGGAAATTACTGCGCACGATAAATGGAAATTCCGTGCGATAAAGTCCTATCCCTTCAGCCTTGTAAAGACGGGCATTTTTCAAATCTCCGAGCAGATTAATATTGGCCAAAAGAATGACTTTTGTCCCATCTAAGGTGACAGTCGAGGAAGTCATCAACTCTTGCAGTCGCAGAGCGTCCTGGGTCGTTTTCTCTCGATCTTTAAAAGAACGGATGATTTCCTCAGAAGGATTAATATAAATATTCCCCTGGTCCGCGTCCATAATCATTTTTGTCTTCGGCGGCAAGTCAAGAAGCTCTGGAGTATCCGTGATGACAAGAGGCATCCCCAGAGAACGGGTCAGGATAGACAGATGAGAAGTGACCCCGCCGCTTAATAAAATAATCCCTTTGACGTTCTGAGAAGACAGCTTGAGGGCATCTGAGGGAAAAAGCTCCTGGGCAATGACAATACGCCCATCAACGGAAAGGTCATCCGCTCCCTTCCCCAGCAAATTTTCTAAAAGTCTTTTGCCGATATCCTGCACATCGTGACTTTTTTCGCGCAGATAAGGACTCGCCATCGCTTCAAATTTCTTAACATAACTTCCCACAATCTCGATGATGGCTTTCGCGGGAGGGGTCCCCTTCTTCGCAAGCTCAACAATAGCCCCAATGAAACTTGTATCTTTAAGCATTAAAATCTGCGCTGTAAATATAAGAGATGCCACGTCGGAGAGCTTTCCTTCAATCTCTTTTTGCAAAACGGCCAATTGTTCTTCCGTTGTCTGCACGGCTTTATAAAATTGAGCTAACGTATGTTTTTGAGAAAAATTTAACCGGGTATAGAACGGCGTTCCGTGATCATTTAAAACAATAGCTTCGGCGAAAATAAAACCTGGCGCGCCGCATCTTCCCTTAACCAACTTCAAAGCAATGGCGCTGGATCCTTGTTTTTTCTTGTCACGTTTTTCTTCAATAGACAAAATTAATCGCGTCATCTCAATGGTGTTCGCCAGCTGGGAAGTAATCGCCTTTAATACTCTAATGTCATTTTCCGTAAAATAATTCTTTTGCGTATTTTGAATAACCATAACCCCGATCATGGTGGTTCCCCGAATAATAGGAACAGCCAAAAACGATTCGTATAATTCCTCTCCTAACCCCGGGAAATAGCGGGAATTGGGATTCTGGCTGGCATGGCGTTCACAGATAGGCCTTAATTCTTTGAGGGCAAGACCGGTCAGGCCTTCGCCTAATTTCAAACGGACATTGCTAATAAAAGTTTTGTTCAATCCTTTCGTCGCCTTCAAAACCAATTCCTGCTTGTCTTCATTATACAAATAGATCGAGCACACATCGGAGTTCATGTGATCGGCCATCAACTCAACAATTTTTTGCAGGAAAACTTCCAGCGTTTGAGAATCGGAGAAAAGGTGGTTGAGTTCCCCCACGTCACAAAGAAGCTTGGTATGATCTTTTTTATTGGATTTTATAGGCATAGTCGTTATTTTAACACAACACTTAAAAATCGCATAATTTCCTCTTCTGTATTGTAAACATGGGGAGAAACACGAATATTCCCCTTCCACAAAGCCGCGTAAATACCCTTCTCTAATAATTTTTTAAATATTTCTTCATTCTTTTCTTTCCGAGGATGAGAGAAAACAATAAGGCTCGACCGAGCATTTTCTTTTGAAGAGCTGATCAATTGATAGGAAGCCCTTTGAAGTCCTTCGATGATTTGATCGGTTAAAAAATAATGATACGAAGAAACATTTTCCAATCCACAATTCAGCCAATAATCCAGCGAAGCTTTGAAAGGAACAAAATTAAAAAAATTAGCGGTTCCGAAGACATCAAATTTCCGCGCGGTTTTAAGCTCTTTGATCTTTAACTGTCCCTCTTCTTTTAATTCTAAAGCGGAAAGGTAAGAAATCCAATAAGCCTGATTTAAAATCAGACTTTCTCTTAACGATGGCCTTATCCAGCAAAAACCTGTCCCGTAAGGACCGCAAAGCCATTTGTAACCCGCGCAGACGACCGCGTCGGCCCCCATTTGAAGAATATTAAGCGGCATCGTGCCCGCGGATTGAGAAATATTAACGACAAAAATAATTTTTCTCCTTTGACAAATCGCGGCAAATTTTTCTATATCTAACTTAACGCCGGTAAAGGTATGCACATGAGAAATACAGAAAAGTCTTGTTTTCGGAGTGATATTTTGGGAAAGTTCCTCTTCGGAAAGGACCGGGCCGGAAGGTTTGATTTGGAGCACTTTGACTCCCTTGTTTTCTAAACTCAACCAAGGAAGAATATTCGTCGGGAAATCATTTTGCATCAGGAGAATTTCATCAGCCCTTTCCCAGGCAATGCCATTGGCTAGAATATGCAATCCATAACTAGCGCTGTTGCCTAGAATAACATCTTTCGGCTCCACGGCTAAAAGACGGCCAATGCTTTCCTTCAAATCGCGAGGCACAGAAATAAATTTTTCATTATCCAGTTTGAATGGACGACTTTTCCATTCCATGGCTTCTTGAAGCGCTTTCGCGGCAACCAAAGGCAAAGGACCTTCGCTCGCCGCGTTAAGCCAAATTTTACCATCGAAATCAGCGAAATCTTTTTTAAAGTCTATTTTCATCTTTGGGTCTTCCTCTTTCATATATAAAAATGAGCAATAAAGCTAAAAAGCCGCTGACACTGTTGAGGACAACATCCTCATTCTGATAATACCGATTGGGCAAAAGATGTTGAATCCCTTCATCCATCCATCCCAGAATGGTTGTTAAAAAAAATGATCCGAGGGCAGCCAGTATTTTTGGGCAGTCAAAACGTAAGGCTCGGTAAATTAAATACGCTAAAAATCCATATTCCAAAAAATGAATTTTTTCTTCTGGGTAAGTAACCGTCTTTAGACCATAAATATAACATAAAGCAGCGGCCGCTAATAGAAAATAACCAGACATTCTTTTTCGTTTGATCCCTTGGATGAGCCGCGTAAAAAGAATCGCCAACAAACTGCCTAAAAATAAATTCGCTATTAAAACAAAAGGGGTGTTCTTTTTAAGAATCTCACACAAAGGGCGCACCGCGCTTAAAGTGGAATAAATACAGACGACCCAGACAAAGACAAAAATCCAATATTGATTTTTGGTGTATTTCATTTGACCGTTATGCTCTTTCCATCCGTCTCTATCACAATTGTGCCGGCTCGATCCGTGCGATATATTTTCCCTTTTATTTTTTGGATATCCTCTGGACGGGGGTAACCCCAGGGGTTCAATCCAGTGGAAATAATAAAAATTTTATTTGGCAGCTGTTTAATGAGATCATCATTGAAATGGCCTCCATGATGAGGCCATTTAACGACATCGATTTTTTTAAAATGTCTAAAATTCTTTAACAGATCCTTTTGGCCTTGAGCTTCAATATCTGCCATGAAAAGAAATGAAACATTTTTATATCTTAACCAGCAAACAAAAGAATTGTCGTTAGGATTCCCCCTCATTTCTTTAGGATGAAGAATTTTTAAGGAAACAGAGCGGGGTAAATGATTCACTGCGTCTCCCGCTTGTAAAGAATCAACGGGAATATTTCTTTGACGCCAATCTTTGAGAAGTTCAAAATAGTTTCCTTCCGCATTTTTATCTTCATTAATAAAAATACGGCCCACAGGCAATTCTTCAATGATCTGTTTAAATGCGGCAAAATGGTTTGTATGCGGATGAGAGATGATGACTGTGTCAATATCTGAAACAGAAAGTGACCGCAAATAATCTAAGACCCGAGGAGCGTATTCTTCTTCTCCGCTGTCAATCATCATCGTGGAAGAATCGGGAAATTCTAAAAAAAAAGCATCTCCATAACCGACATCTAAAAAATGAATACGCAGAATATTGAATGAAGATCCAAGGCCCAGTTTATCCCCTAAGGGAAAATTGATAAAAATGAAGAAAAAAAGAAGGAATATTTTTTTATTCAAGCTCTGATTTCTTTTTTCAAATGCTTCTCTCTAAATCTTTAATAGCCCTTTGAGCTTCCATAAAATAGTATAAATGATATTGCGCTTCTTGTAAAATAGGATAAAATAAAGAAATAAAGGGAGAGTTCATGGCTTACAGTGATTTCATGAAAAAAATTCGGTATTGGGACAATCGCACCGCTGGATGGATTCTGCGGCATTTCTATCTACTGTTTTTCCAGATTGTCCTGGTGATTATTTTTATAGGATGGTTTATTAACACCATCCGCGTCATCGACATTAGCTTTGAGGCCAATCAAAGTAATATTCTAGAACGCCTTCTCCTGACACAATCGATCAATACCACGGCCATTGTCCTCTTGATGATTCTTAATTCTTTTTGGCTGCTTTATCTTTTTAGCGGGATCCAAAGATTAAGAGGGATCCTCAAAGACATTAGCTACAACACAAGCAAGTTGCATCAGTTTAAGGCACCCAAACAAAACACACCACCAACCCATTGATTCTGCTAAAAATCTTTTGCGTTGATTATAAAAAACTTTGGCGACCAAAAATTTACAAAATTTTCTTAAAGCCCATTAACGCCTTTGGGCGCCCAACATTTGTATTTCATCTTATAAATATCCCTTAAAATCTCTTTCTCTAGGAAGATATCAACTCCACCATCGTAAGGGCAAATTAAACACTTTTGCTCATCCCCAATAATCATCACATTAGTTACTTCGTCTTTAGCAATAGCTAACAACAATTGATCGATAGAATTCTTCCTCCAAGTCAAAGTTTTAACAGCGAGTCTGAGATACATTTCTCCATCACTATATTCTTCGGAAAATAATTTATGCAAAGGCAAACTATCTAATTCATTAAATTCGCTAATATTAAGAATTTTATCATACCCTTTTGGAAAGCCTGATATTGACTCAAATGAACCAAGAAGCAAAAGATACTGGTTGTTTTCTCCTATAAGCTCATCTATTAAGGTATTTTGTCTCGTTAATAACTCTTTTATTCCCTCATTCTTTTCTGGATATCTTTTAGATTCTGGCAAACTATGGATTCTTAACCATCTGTCAGGAAATATCTGCCTTAACATAGAATTTATTGGATAGCTCCCTGGGTAATTTTTATACCAAAATTTTAAAAAATCTTCATTCATCATAAATTAATCACCTATCCTATTAAGACTCGCATCATAGGTTCCCTCTCGTTTATATTGTCCGCCTTTTTTTTCATACATCTTCCAAGCACCACCTGAATGTTGATCGGCATCTGGTGTTATGTATTTATTACCTTTTTGAAAGACAGGTTGACCATGGGAATTGAAAGGCGCTTTCCGAGCAGAAATTCTTTTTTGAAAACCAAGCCTATTTGCCGCTCTTGTTGCTTGTTTTCCAATTAATCTTCCTTCTCCTTTTCCCGTCTGTTTTACCGCTCCCTTCACCGCCTCACCCGCTTTAGCACCACTTGACTTAAAAGCTTTTCCTACACCTTTAAAGACATCCGCGATATTATCGCCTCGGGTAAACAAGCCTAAAGACGGGATCACAGGAAGCAGACTCACCGTATCTAACGCTAGGTTCGCACCAGTCCCCCAGCCCGGATTATTCCTAAACTCATTAGCGCTTTGGACAAAGAAGCCAACATCCAATACATCCCAAGGCGTTACGGGAATCAACCCCGTCGGATCAACGGCATTTAAGGGGTTATTCTGGACGTAACTGTATTTATTAAAATCCTGCGGATAGTGGAGATTAAAAGAAGAATTCCCCGCATTCCACAACGCTTCCTTAATATACAGCTTGGTGATGTCATTGATGGTGTGTTCCCAGGATGATTCGGGAATATCCTTGTCAGTTAGCTCAACCACTTCCCGTGGGTCAGCCGTTAGGAAGCGTCCTAACAGCGGGTTGTAATAACGGTAACCAAAATAGTACAGTCCTGTCTCTTCGTCTAACAATTGATCCGTAAAATAAAATCTTGCCTTCTCATCCTCACTGCCATACTTTTCATGTTTCGAGAATTGTCCCCAGGGTTCATATTGACAAAATTCTTTAATACTGCCCTGCGCATCGGTTAAGATACTCGTCGACTGCAGATGATCGCCGGAATAGTAAAACGCCTCTCTATTCCCACCTGAGAGAGAGGTCACGGCGGCCATCCGCGTTGCATCTAAAAAGATATTATTCGTCTTGCGCGTCTTTTCTTCTTCGTATAATTCTCCAACATAGCGCGTCACTTGAGGGATCAAACGCGGGTGAGAAAGACTCTCAAAAGAAAATTTTGTATCCTCCGCAGATGGATGCGGTGTATGGATCAGCTTAAATACCGTCTTTTTTATTCGCAATCCATCTCCATCATAAGTATAGGCGGCTAAACGAAAGCCATTTCGTCTAACTTCCGTTAAGTAATTCTCCCCATCATATCCATATTCGCTCACCATGAATTTTGCGGGGTTACTCCCAGCTTCGCGCTGTTCCATCTTGACCATATTCCCATTGGCATCATAGACAAACCTCATCACCTCAACGCCATCTTTATCCTCGATTCGGGTAACCGCATGGGACTTTCCGCTTTCATAAAAATAACGTAAATTCCCTTTATTGATGATATTGCCTAAGGAATCGTAAGTGTAACCAAATGTCCCGTAGGGTCCTTCGGCAATCGTTAATCGGCTAAGGTCATCATACTGAAAAGTTTGATTTTCAGAGTGAATGGCATCACTGATCGATGTAACCCGCCCTAATTCATCGTAAGTAAAAGTCATATCCTGTAGGCTCGCCGCATAAATACGCTTAAGCCGTAGATCGCGGTCGTCATAAGTAAATTCTGTACTAAGACCATTGGCGTAATCTCTTTTGATGATTTGGCCTTGAGGATTGTAATCAACATTCATCAGGTAGCTAGGAATGCGTTCAGTTTTACCCTGCGCGTTATATTCGTATGTAATCTGGGAGGTGTCGGGATAGATGATTTTTGTTATCCGATCCATGGCGTCATACTGCCACTGAGTCGTATAGACGCTGCTATCAATAGTTTGATCTTCCTGGATTTTGCGCAAGCGTTCGTCATAAAAGAAATGTCGCGCATTCTCAGCTTTATTCACTTGACTTACTGTTCCCATGGTGGGTGAGTCATAAATATATTCGACTTCTGTATCACTCGTAGAAAAATTTCTGGTTCTGATACGATTCAGCTCATCGTAGGAAAAAGTAATTGTATTCGTTTTAGCATCCGTGAGGGAAAGGATATTGCCCACCTGATCATACGTCAAGCGCCAAGAACCCATATTGGGATCCTGCCAGCCGACCTTGCGTCCCAAAGAATCATACTGCATTATGGTTTCATGACTCTGAGCATCAGTGATACGCGTCAAGAGATCCTGCGTATTGTATTGATAGTTGGTTGTGTAGACTTCCTGACCGCTATACTCCTTAATAGCGGCCAATCGTTTGTAAGCATCGTACACAAATTCAATGGGGATCCCTTTCTCATTCGTGTGAATAGTTGTCCAGTGATCATACGCATTTGTTTTGAAAGTCCCATCGGGATTGGTAATTCTAGTAATCCTTCCTAAGGAATCATACTGGTAAGAAATATTGCGCTGAGTGGAATCGGGAGAAGAATAATCGGTTGTTTTATTGGCGAAATAGTTTACAGAGATGCGGTCAATCGTGCCTTGAGTGTTATAAAAAGTGTCGGTAACAATCTGCTTGGTGCTATCCTCGGCTTCTGTTTTTGTTTGGATGAGCCGATCGAAACCATCCTTAAATTCAAATCCTTCTAACACATCTGTTTCCCCGCTTACTTCTCTTTTTTTCGTAAATAATCCCTCAGGGGCTATGCCATCCACAAAATATTGATACTCAATTGTGGGATAATTAGAGCTATCCAGCGGCTGTATTTCTTTAATGAGACGTTTGAAGGTATCGTATTCGTAAGCGGTAGTGTACTGATTGGGATCTGTTTTAGAAAGGATGTCTCCCGTCGCTTCATCAAAAGTAAAAGTTGTGACCTGACTTTTTGCGTTTTTAATTTCAACAGGAACGGTGTGATAAGTTTCATCGTAGACGGTAATTGTGGAATGTCTTTCCGGATCAATCTCTTCAATTTCATTGCCATATTCGTCGTACATATATTCTGTAGCGGGATTGAGGCCTGTATCAAACCACGCTTCTAATTTGGTGAGATTGCCTTTGGTGGGGATATCACCTACGTTTCCATAATCATACGCATACCAGCTTTCTTTAACCTTCGTGACATCATCGTAGTCTTTGAGATATGAATTTTTAATCTTATCCACGATCCACAAATTGGTGTTGTAAACGTACTCCTTGTATTCGTATTTTTCATCGCCCTGAACGGCAATGTCTCCTTGATACGCTGTCTTTTTGACATTGCCGTAGGAATCATACTCATACTGAATTTTTGTTGTTTTTGGATTGCTTGACTGACCGTCAAATGTTAAATCTTCTTCTTGTTCTAAATATGTCCCATAAACATTTTCCGGATTTGTGTATAACGTCTGAGTATTCCATGTTTTTTCTTCTCTTCTAAATAGATTCCCTTGCGCGTCTTTATGTTCTACTCGGTAAGTCTTGCCCTTACGCGCATCATCTTGATGAAAATAATGCTCGCTGGTATCGCTGTTAGGTTCAGTCACCTTAACATACCCAAACCCACGGAATTCCTTATCTTCATAATCGTAGAAACCATTGGCATATTTGTAATTGATTGTACTGACAATATTGTGGGCTCCCGACATACCGTTATCTTCAGTCAAGGAACTCAGACACCAATAGACCGAGCCTAAATCCGAGACCTCATCTTCACCGGTATTGTCGTATTGAGTGGAAGGCGTGTATTCCGCCCTAATCGTTGCGTCCTTCGAGGTGTGAATTTCCCTCAACAAATCAACACCAGCCATTTTATTAAGATACACCTGCCAGCCGCTCTGACTCTTTACAAAATCAAGTGCCCCGTCACCATTTAAATCAGTCAATTTACTCCAAACATTAAAATAATCTCCTGATTGAATGGCATCACTTGCGCCTGTATTAAGATCCCATATCTTTTCGGGACCAAAACCGCTACCCGTATTAAAAAAAATACGCCAACGGCGATTTTGATAATCACGAATTGTAAAATCAACCAGACCATCGGCATTAATATCCACGACAGCTTCAAAGATATAATATTCCCCTTCATAGACTTCACTATAATTAACAACCCAAGAAACAGCCGGCCAACTGATAGATTGATCAAATCCATTACCATTGTTTAAATAGACATCCCAATTGGAACCAGACGTTGGATAAACCAAATCCGGCAGACCATCACCATTGATATCAAAGGTGTCCGTATAAACAGATTTTTCATTGGCTGGGACATAGACATCTTCGCATTGTTCTGCACATTGATCTTCGCACTCTTGCACACATCCATCTTCACACTCATCTGTCCAGTCCCCGCCTCCCCAACAATGTTCATCTTCACAGTCATTCTCACAGTCAGAACATTCTTCAGCGCAAGATTCCGAACAGTAACTATCACAGTAACTATCGGAATAACCCTCCTCGTCACAGGAATTAAAACAATCCTCGTAACATTGCTCTTCACAATCTTCACAAAATTCATGACAAGTCTCTCTACATTGATCATCGCAGGGATCTTCACAAGCCTCAGGGCACTCGTGTCGGCAATCATCTTCACAGTCGTCCGGACCATATTGGATAGGGATTTCATAAGCACTAATTTCATATCCGAAGGCGTTCCAACTTTGCGCTTGTCCAAAACCATCTCCAGTATTTAAATAAACTAGCCAATCGTTCCCCGTGCTTTTTTTAACAAAATCCGGCAGCCCATCGGCATTCATATCAAAGGTATCGTAATCTGTTGTCCCTGAAAAATCGGTCACAGTGTAGCTGACCCAACCTTCTGGCGCATGCCAGACAGTCGGCCCGTTAAATCCTGATCCATTATTCCAATATACACTCCAATCTTGACTCCCATTGGCATAAATAAAATCAGCTAAGTGATCTCCATTAATATCGAAAGTATCGTAAAAATTATTTGCGTCATTTCGATGTATCCAATAGTCCGGGGCATCCCAACTTTTTTGCGCATCAAATGCTGAAGTATTATTCAAACGAACGCCCCAATCGCTGCCAACAAAAGCATTTGTATAGTCGGGAAGGCCATCACGGTTGATATCAAAGGTATTAGCTTTAAGATTTAGATCGTCTCCCTGCTGTATTTTTCCAGGATCAGTCCAACTAACGGCTGGATTAAAACCAAAATCCCCCTCTTGGTAAGAAAAGGTTGTGGGCGGCAGGGCCGAAGTTCCATCTGCCCCAAACTGGGTAATGGAACGCAGCAAGGATCGATTCGTGTAAGAACTTGTTGAATAATCTAAAACATATTTGCGGACACGTTCACCGCTGACCAAAACATCAATTTCTTTCAGTCTTCTTGTTTTACGGATTTTTGATCCTTGTTCGTAAACAATATACGCATCCGTTTTATCTTGTCCTTCCAAGATAAAACGAATTGAACGCATTTGATCATTGTTATATCGAATCTCTGATAAATAAACCGCGCCAATATCATTTGTATTTGGATTTTCTTGGTAAAAAAAGAAAATTTTATTGTTATTGGTATCTTTGATTTGATCTAAACTCCACCGTCCAACGTAATTGCGGGTAGAAGCCCTATTCTCTGAATCTGGAGAATATCCAAACCGATACTCTGCCCCGCTTTTGTCTTTAACAATCCAATATTCACCTAATTCGTTAGTATTCGTTCCTAACCTTTCAATCCAAAAATGTGTTTCAATTTTCGCATGATAACGGCCTTCCTCTGGAATATAGATCAAATCAAATTTAGCCCCGTTTAGAATCAAATCAAACGTATCATCACTTAAATCATCTGGCGTATAATTAACATCGCGTTGAATATAGCTGGTATTCAAATCCCAGCCTAACCCAACCCAGGATGACCTTCCTTTAGCGCCATGACTGTCGTAGCTTAAATTTAAATTCGGCTGAAAATCATTCGTGCCTGGTGGTACCTCGATCTTGCAAGAGTAGGTTAAGCTTCCATTGTGTATGTCTTGCTGTAAGGTGGAACTCTGAGGAGTTTTCACTGCTTTGGCTGAAGGTGGTTCAAATGGCAATTGCTGGGCATAGGAAGGCAGGACTGAATAAATGACAATAATAGCAAAGACAAAAAAATGTTTTAATTTAGATTTTAAATAACTAATTAAACTTTCCATTTTTTTCTTTAGAAATAATCTTCGTATAACTCTTTAAGTTTCTGCGTTAGGTTTTGGCGCCAAGAGGATGGGGTATGATTGAGAAGAGCATATTTTAAGGACTTCTTATACCCGTAATGGGCAAGTCCCACCGCGCAGCAGGTTAATGAAGTTTTCCCCAATCTCATGGCCAGAGGAATGTTTTGATTGACTCTTTCGAAAAGACCATTTAACGAAGATCCTCCTCCGATAAAAACCATATTCCCCTTCCATTGATCAAATAAGGGACAGGCTTTAAGCGATTCCTGGACAAGTCCCAGCCATTGTTCTAAAATAGGGCTGATGGCTTCCACAACAAGCTCTCTTTTGATGGGCACATAACCGATTTCTTTTTTGATAAGAATCTCTTCGGCCATGTGTAGTTGGCCGGGGTACGCGCTGGCGTAAGTCTTTTTTATTTCTTCAGCCACGTCAAATGTTAAGCCTAATTTTTTCGCGATGCTTTCCGTTAAACGATCTCCTCCGATATCAATTTTAGAAATATATTTTAATCCTTGATCCTTAAAAAGGAGTATCGTGGTTGTTTGAGCGCCTAAATCAATGAGTACGCATCCATTCTTTTTTTCTTCTTCTTCCAATGTCACATCACAGGCCACGTAAGAACTTAAAAGGATGTTGCCTACGTTATAGCCTGTCTGTTGGATAGCTTTTAAAAAATTCTGAATACGCGTTATATTGGTTACCATCATTAAAGAATGGACGCCTAATTTACGCGCGTAAAGTCCCGAGGGATCGACCATGGAGTTAACGTCATCAGCGCTGTACGACTGAGGCAAGTCATGAAGCAATTCTTCGTCCATTTTCAGAGCTAAAAGTCTGGCCTGATCATTCACTTTCTTCATATCTCGGCGAGTAATAACTTTGACGCCTCGCTCAGCTAGCGGGATCACAGCATTGATTTCTCTAAACTCGACTAACTGACTGCTTAAGCCGACTTGGATTTCTTTAATCTTAATCTCCGCTTTTTTATTTAAATGATTAAGAATATTGTAAATACATTCACTCAATTCCGCCAAATCAACCACATGGCTTCCTTTAACTCCGTAGATCTTGCTGACAGAAGTAGCTAAAATTTCAGGGGCACTCCTCTCTTTAACTTTTAGGACAGCGGCCTTAATCTTCTGCGAGCCTATATCGAGACCGCAATAATATTTTTCTTTGATAAGCTTATTAAACATATTTCCTTCATTTTTTATTAATAATGGGTTCTTTAAAACGCAGATCAATATATTTAATTTTATTTAACTCTAAATCTTGCTGAGAAAGCATGATCCCAAGGATATTTATTTTTTGATCAATATGATCGCTATCGATAATAATCATTAAATCATTCGACAAATAGATGGAAATCCCCGACAAATTCCGCACATTAATTTTATCCAATCTAACCCTCGCGAGAATTTTATTAGTTTGGAAGAATTTAATAATTTGCAAAGCGATCTGGATATCTTGGCCGGGGAATACGCGTCCTAAAGAAACTTTTCCAACATTCGCCTGCCAGCCGAGAATCAACGGCAAATCGCTCATTAATTTTTCATTCTTCGGCAAAAGAATCCCCTCTGTATCGAGCATAAAACTTTTATCTCTCACAACAATGCGAGCCAAAGGCAATCGTTTCTTAGCGACAATCGTGATTTGATCGGGATAACGTTTGACGATTTTTAAATGCGCGGCTTGAGGATATTTAGCGCTTAATTTTTCTTGAAGACCATCTAAATTCACTAAAAAAATAGACTGTCCAATAAGACTAACCAATTCTTTTTTATCAATAAACTGCAACGAAGGGTCAACCACAATGCCGCGGATTTTAAAATAAGTTGAATGAACCAAAAAATGCCTTCCGACCTGATAAACCCCTACGCTTAAAGCAACGATAAGGCCTGCAATGAAAAAAAACTTGAATTTAGACGCTGATAGTTTGATTTTCCTTCTTCTGGCCATAAGCTAACTCCACTAACTTTGAACATAACTGATTAAAGTCTACTCCGGAAGCCTTCGCGGCCTTGGGAAGCAGACTCATTGAGGTAAACCCTGGGATCGTATTAACCTCAAGGACATAGCTTGTTCCCTCTGGGGTCAAAATCATATCTACTCTTGAGAGATCCCTGCATCCTAAAGTCCTGTGCGCCTTCAAGGCTTGCTCTTGAAGCGTTAATTCAAGCCCTTTGGGGAGCTGTGCCGGAATAATATATTCCGTTAATCCCGCTTGATATTTAGCGGTAAAATCAAAAAAATTCTTTGGGGAACGGATTTCAATAATAGGCAGCGGTCGATCTTCAAAAATACCGATGGTCAACTCCCGCCCGGCGATAAAACGTTCAATTAAGACTTGCCAGCCATATTCCCTGGCTTTTTTTAGCGCTGGATTGAATTCGCTAAAATTTTGCACCAAACTGATTCCAATACTTGAACCTTCACAGGCAGGCTTGACAACCCAAGGAAGATCTCCTATATTTTTAAGAATAGATTCCGTGGATGGACTATCTTCTTTATCTAAAATAACATGCGCGGGAACAACGATTCCATTATTTTTAAAAAGGGTTTGCGTTAAAGCTTTATTAATCGCGAGACGACTGGCCTGAACACCTGAACCCGTGTAAGGGATAAAAAGATTTTCTAGAATAGATTGGATGGCGCCATCTTCTCCCAAACGACCATGCAAAGCGATAAAAGCAATATCAATATTGCTTTTAGCGATAAACGAGGCAATCTCTTCCTCTCCGGTCTGGACAATATCCATCGGGACAACGTCATAGCCTCCCCCCTGTAACGCCTCCACGACAGAATTCCCTGACTTTAAAGAAATCTCCCGCTCGGAGGAATAACCTCCCATAAGAACGCCTACGCGGCCTAAATGTTTTATTGATGTTTTTAACGTTGCGGCAAAGTCATGGGCAACGCGAGTGATGTCGCCGGCTCCCATCATCAACACTAAATCTCCGGGTTCGACTAAATTCGACAAATATTCAATAATTTTCTCTTTGGGAACATATTGACAAGGCTTGTCGCTATTTTTCTTTATTTTTTCTAAAAGTTTTTGAGCGGTTATATTTTTGATGGGCTTCTCACTAGCCGCGTAAATATCGGTCAGGATAAGATAATCTGAACAGGGAAGAATCTCCGCGAACTCCTTCATTAAAAATTTTACCCTAGAATAACGATGAGGCTGAAAAACAGTCACCAATCTTTTTTTCTTCAAATTCTGCGCGGTTTTAAGGGTCGCCCTAATTTCGGTCGGATGATGAGCGTAATCATCCACGACAAGAATATCCTCCGTCCTACCCACGATTTGGAAACGACGCTCCACCCCTTTAAATTCGAGCAGGCTCTGACGGATAATATTAAAATCAATAGAAAGATTTAATCCCACGCCTATCGCCGCCAAGGCATTAAGGACATTATGCTTCCCCGGAACCTTTAAATTGATCTCGCCTAAACGTTGACCATTCACAATACATTCAAAATAAGAAGAAAGCGCGTCTAACTTCACTTTGGCCGCGCAAATATCATCCCCCAAGGAGAAGCCATAACTCTTAAAAGGCCGCTTACTTTTCTTTACTAAATTCATGAGAGCGACATCACTCGCGCAGACAAAAAGCATCCCATCCTCAGCTGTTTTCTGGATAAACTCCTTGTAAGCCTTTAAAATATTTCTCCAAATTCGGTAATAATCCACGTGCTCAAAATCAATATTGGTAATCACCGAATATTGCGGAGCAAAAAATAAAAAAGAACCGTCGCTTTCATCGACTTCAGCGACAAAATATTTTCCTCGGCCTAATTGGGCATTAGCAGTCGTTCCATTAACAATCCCTCCGATGGCTGTTGTGGGATCAAGCCCCGCTTTCGTCAGGAGGTTCGAAATCATCGAAGTCGTTGTTGTCTTCCCATGGGCTCCGGCAATCGTGATGCCTATCTGTCCCTTCATTAATTCCGCCAATAAAGCGGCTCTTGGCAGGAGTGGAAGATTTTGATTTTTTGCCTCGACTAATTCCGGATTGTTCGGGTCAATCGCGGAGGAAAAGACAACACATTGCGCTCCTTTCATATTTTCCGCGTTATGTCCAATAAAAATATGGGCTCCTTTTTCTCTTAAACGACGTGTCATTTGATTCTCTTTTAAATCCGAACCGCTGACTCGATGCCCCTTCGCCAATAAAAGAGACGCCAAAGCTCCCATCCCAATGCCGCCTATGCCGACAAGATGAACCTGTTTATTTATTTCTTCTTTAAGTAATCCACCCATGATTTATTAAACTCCTTTAAATTTTTAAAACGGACATATATCGCTTCCAGTGCCCACTCAAAAGGGCCTCCTTCTTCTAATTTCCTGCATAAATTCACAAAACGATACAAGCCAAATTCACTAATGAGATAATTGACGGCGCTGGCAGACTCAGCGTAAAAAAGATTCACGCGCTCAGGATCTGTCTTGCTATTTAACCTCACAAATGATAATTCATCCAAAGGAATAAACTTGCCCTCCTCGATAAATTTTCGCACCGTGTCATGGGCGCCCCAGCGCTTAGCTGTTTCTTGTTGAGTAGCCACCCCTTCTTCAAACCAAAGAGGCACTTGCGCCTTAAAACCTATTATCTCGCGAAAAACAATGTGGCCTAATTCATGCGGAAGCGTTGAATCAAAAAAACCATGGGCCGAAGGGAAGGTGCGAATCACTTTGTCCTGTGGAGACGCCACCCCGTGCGACCAGTTAGCCTGCTGAGAGGATGCTACGTAATCATCCGCGTTATCGTAAATATAAATCTTCGCGCGCTCATCCCATGTCCAACCCTTATACCGCGTGTATCCCATGTTTTTAGAAATTTTATCATAATAATATTCAGCCATTTGTTCAACACTTTTAACAAAATCTTCCGGAGCCTGTTTGTAATAAATGATCAGATGCTGACACTTGTATTCTTTCCATTCCGAGGCCGCGCAAAGAAAAGAACACGCCAAAAGAAAATATGCGGTGGCCAGAGCCATAATTCTTTTTGTAAAAATCTTAGACATTGCGCGATGATACGAAACGGTTATTCTTTCCATGTCTTTCACAAATCCTTTTTCTTTGGCAATTTTCAATCTCAGAAGCTAAGCGTTCCGCCGCATCAGAGATATAAATATTATTATACCCTTCACCATCTTTTTTCTCCATCTTAACAAGAAATAAAATTTTTTCCTTTAATTTCTCAGTCGTCAGATCTTTTTCTTCTATTAATTGAACGGACTGTGTTTGCGTTAAGACTAAAGCGTTTTCCCGTTGATGTCCATGCGCGTAAGGATACGGAATCAGAATAGCTGGTTTTTGAAACATGTCGATTTCGGTAATAGTCGAGGCCCCCGCGCGAGAAATCACTAAATCAGCCAAAGTATAAGCGTATTCCATGTGTTCAAGAAAACTAAATAAGGCGAAGGGAATTTTAAGCTTCAGATACTCCTCTCTTAAAGAGGCCGTGTCTCTCTGGCCCGCGATATGGACAACCTGAAAGTTTAAATCTTTTCTTAAACCTTCCGCTGTTTGGATAAATGTTTCATTAATGCGCTGACTCCCCTGGCTTCCCCCAAAAACCAAAATAGTCGTTTTATTTTCTTCAAGACTAAAATTCTTTAAAATTTCTTTTTTGTCAAAATCGGTTTTTAAAAAACGTGTTGGACACCCCGTCAATATGGTTTGACGCCTGAAATAAAAACGACTTTGTTGAAAACTAACAGCGATTTTCCAGACAAAATGAGCCAGGACGCGGTTGGCTCGACCAGGAACCACGTTTTGTTCATGAATTAAAATAGGATATCTTAAAAAAATAGCCGCTAAGATAACGGGGAAAGCCCCATAACCTCCGAATCCGGCGATCGCGTCTGGCTTGATTTTCTTTAAATAATTCCAAGAACGAAAAGTAGCTCGAAGCATTCGTACTAAAAAGGAAAAAAGATGATTAATTTTTAAAGAATTCAATCCCCGCGCGTTAAGCTCTCTAAAGATAAAACCATTCTGTTCGATTGGGTTTGTCCCTAACCCGAAAGAACCTAAAAAAAACAATTCATGCCCTTTCTTTCTTAATACCTTAGCCACCTCAAGGGCTGGGAATAAATGTCCCCCTGTTCCACCTGTCGCTAAAACAATTTTCATGAAATAAGATCCTGTGTTCGTGAAATATTCAACAGAAGTCCGACGGCCATCATATTAAAAATAAGATCAGAACCTCCGTAGCTAATAAAGGGAAGCGGCAATCCTTTTGTGGGAAAGGCCCCGATACTGACCCCAATATTGACCAACGCTTGCAAACTAATCATTGTGACAATGCCAATGGCCAGATAATAACCGAATGGATCCGTCGTTCTCTTGGCGATTCTCGCTCCCTGCCATATAAACACCGCAAACAAAATAATGACCGCTAAAGTCCCCAACAATCCTAATTCTTCTCCGATAATAGAAAAAATAAAATCCGTGTGGGCCGCTGGGAGATAAAAAAGTTTTTGCATACTTTTCCCTAGTCCCACTCCAAAGAAACCACCCGATCCTAACGCGATTTGAGATTGAGTCAGCTGAAAACCGGCTCCTTGCGTATCTTGCCAAGGATCAAGAAAGGCTAAAATCCTTGCCATTCTGTACGGAGAGTTGACCACTAAATAGACAAGGACGGGCATAGCGGCAAGAATTATTAGGCCTAAATGAAACAAACGGACTCCGGCGATAAACATCATAATCAACATGATGCTGGCGATCAGCAAGGTATTTCCAAAATCCGGTTCCTTGAGGACAAGCAAAGAAACAGTCCCTAAAATAAGCAATAGCGGCATGAATCCTTCTCGGAAACTGGTTAATTTACTTTGTTTTCTGGCCAAAAAATCAGCCGCGTAAATCAGCACAACAAGGCAGGCAAATTCCGAAGGTTGAAAGGCAAAAGCGCCCATTTTAAACCAACGTCGCGCGCCAAAGCTAGCTTTTCCAATATGAGGAATAAGAACGAGGATTAATAAAAAAATAGCAAACAAGAGAAGCGGTTTAGCATATTTTCTCAATATCCGATAATCCATAACCATGCATAAAAATGTGCCGACTAATCCCACGCATAAAAATAAAAGATGGCGATTAAGAAAATAAGTGGCGTCCCCTAACTCGTGAAGGGCATAAATTCCGCTCGTACTATAAATCATCACGATCCCTAGGCAAAGGAGAAGAATCATGACAACGGCTAGTGATATTCGGATAGAGCGCATTTTTAGAATTAATTTACCATAACCAAATGTATTTCCTCCCCCTTGCCCCGCCTTTGCGGGGCTTGTGGGGAGGATGAAGGAGGGGGGAAAATAAATAACATAATTTTTTATCCCCCTTCCCTAACCCTTCCCACGAGGGGAAGGGAAAGTCTTGTTTCCTTATCTCGAACTCACGTTAATTTATTAACAATTTCCTTAAAAACTTTTCCTCTTTCCTCAAAATTGGCAAACATGTCAAAACTGGTACACATGGGACTTAAAAGCACGCAATCGCCTTTACGGGCACTCTTTCGGGCTTTGAAAACTGCTTCTTCCAAATTTTCACATTCCTCTAAGTCCACGATATCTTGGAAACTTAATCTTAATTTTTCTTTCGCTTCACCGATGACAAACATTTTTTTCACCTTTGACTGAACCAACTCTCTAAGAGTCGTAAAATCAATATGTTTGTCACGTCCCCCACAAATCATGAAAATAGGCCTGTCCAGTCGATTTAAAGCCCAGCGCGTTGCTTCCGCCGTTGTCGCTTTGGAGTCATTAATAAAATCAACGCCATCGATTGCGCGTACCCATTCTAGGCGATGTTCCACCCCTTTAAACTCGGCGAAGACCTCTTTGCAAAGTCGAATGTCAATCCTTAAAATTCTTGCCACCTCTAACACGGCCAGATAATTCGGGTTGCTCATTTCATTAATTTTGATATCTTCCGGCGTGTTAAAAAATGCGACTCGAGGCTTAATTTCTAAAGAAATTTTTCGCATCCACGCGTCTTCTCCATTAAGGATAGCATGATCATCTTTATCCTGATTTAAAAAAATCCTTTTTTTAGCTTGGGAATACTCCTCCATATCCGCGTGCCGATCAAGATGATTCTCGCTTATATTCAAAATAATAGAAATCAAGGGTTTAAATCCCTTAAAATAAAAATCGCTTACAGAGGAATTTCTCCAAGGAGAATTTGTCTCCAGTAAGGATTCTAGCTGAAAAGAACTTGTTTCAAGGACAAAAAAGTCGTAGTTTGGATTGAGGACATGTTCTGAAAAAGGAGATCCCACGTTTCCGCATAAACAAGATTTAAAACCCGCTTTTCTTAACAAATCTCGAATAAGAGTAACAGTTGTTGTCTTACCGTTACTGCCCGTAACAGCAATCACCGGAGCTGAACAAAACTGAAAGGCAAATTCGATTTCTCCTAAAACAGGGATTCCCTTTTCTAGCGCCCAACGAACAGGATTCGCCTTAAAACATACCCCCGGGCTTAAAACAAGTAACTCACTGTCCTCAATAAACTTTTGCGTATGACCATTAAACTCTAGAGGAATGTTACGCTCGTGAGCCCATTCTTTAAACAAAGACGGAAGATGCGCGTCGGAAGATTGTTCGGAAATCTTGACTCTTCCTCCTAAATGGTTCACCAATCTAGCCAGCGCTATGCCGCTTTTTTGGACGCCGATAACGGTGACTTTTTTATTTTTCAAATTAAAAGTTCTTTTTGCGGACGTGACAGCCATCTTCTCTCTCTGGTATTCAGGACAAGGCTTTTGTTCCTTCAATACAAAATACCGCGTATAACGGCACAGATTTTATGTTATTCTCAAACCCGAAGTTTTTTGCCGATATTCTTATAACGTAAGCAGGTTTATACATTTCTTTATAAACTGACAAACTTCTAGATTTGGTATTCGCGCTGGCCTTGACTTCCACAGGAATAATTTTGTCTTGATCTTGAATAATAAAATCTATTTCAGCCGTATGGGCAGAATCCCAATAATAGAGTTCGTTCCAATGAACCCTTAATTGAACCGCCACATAATTCTCAGTTATAGCACCCATAAAAGTATTGTTGGTTTCAATGGTTGTCAAAATATTATGTGCTGACATCCCTGACTTTAAAGTCAACAACCCAACATCTCCCATATACAGCTTAAAGCTTGAAAAATTTTGATGAACTGCCAGCGGCAATTTCCCATGTTCAACTTTATTACATTTAATAACAAGCCCTGCGGCGCACAACCAGTCAATCGATGCTCCAAATATCGAAGCAGAACCGCCGCGTTGAACAACTTTGTATTGAAATTTCCTGTTGTCCTTGGCTAACTGCGCCGGTATAGACTGAAAAGCCGCCATTATTTTTGTCGTTTCCGCCGGCGTGGCATATTTTGCCATATCCGCTGTATAGGTATTAACGATCAACGATTGCACATTGGACGCATCGAATAACCGACGATTCTTACAATACTCATTAATAACAGCCGGCATCCCTCCGATAATTAAATACTCCTTATACAAAACCATCGCTGCTTCATGAAGCATATACGGCAACGGTTTGTTATCTGCGTAACAAACGCGTATTTCCTCTGCCAAGGGCCCTCTACCCACAGCCCATAAAAATTCTTCCATGTCCAGTGGATACATATGCAGTAAATCTACCTTCCCCACTGGGAAGGAATATTTCTCCCGATTAAGCGCGACACCCAAAAGGCTCCCTGCCGCGATAATATGATATTCTGGAGCGCTCTCGCAAAAATACTTTAAAGAGGTCAACGCCCGCTCGCAAGATTGGACCTCATCAAAAAAAATAAGTGTTTTCCCAGGCACTATTTTTTGTCTATAAAATATTTCCAAACAATTAATAATGTGCTGTGGTGAAATATCATTATTAAAATCCGCGGCAAGGGTTAAATTCGCTTCAAGATTAACATAGATGATGTTTTCATAATTATTCTGGCCAAACTCATCAATAGTGTAAGTCTTCCCTACCTGTCTTGCTCCATACATGAGCAAAGGCTGGCGACGGCTGCTATTTTTCCATTGAAGCAATTTTGTAGTAATTCTTCGTTTCACAGTAAAAATATACCACAATGCTTTAGTTAAGTCAATTAAAGTATGATTTTTACATACTTTACCTTACTTAACTATAATTAACCTGTTCCACACCCGGGGTGGAACAGGTTTCATCTTATCTTGAGCGTGGTTAATGTTAATAAAGATAAAATAATCGCGACGATCCAAAAACGCGTAATGATCTTAGATTCTTTCCATCCTAACAACTGCAGGTGATGATGCAACGGAGCCATTTTAAGAATTCTTTTTCCAAAAACCCTAAATGAAAAAACCTGCAGAATAACAGACACCGCTTCAACAACAAAAATGCCGCCCATGATCACCAACAATAATTCTTTTTTAATTAAAACCGCAATAACGCCTAATGTCCCCCCCAAAGATAACGATCCCACATCCCCCATAAAAACAGTGGCCGGATAACAATTAAACCACAAAAAACCTAAACTCGCGCCAATGATAGCCGCGCAAAAAATAGATAATTCCCCTGCCCCCGCCACATAAGGGATAAAAAGATATCCGCTGAAATTAAGATGTCCCGTGATGTAGCTTAAAATAGCGAGGGTAATACTAACCATTAAAACACAGCCAATGGCCAACCCATCCAACCCATCCGTCAGGTTAACCGCGTTCGAGGTGCCAACGACAATCAACATGACAAAAAGGATATACCACAAGCCTAAATCTAAAATAACATCTTTCAGAAAGGGAAAATCTAATTGCGCGGGGTTGTGAGAAATATACGGATTAAAATAAGAATAGATTCCGATAAGACAGCCAAGAACAATTTGCCAAAATAATTTACTGCGCTTAGTTAACCCCCGCTTGCCTTTTTTTATTAACTTTAAATAATCATCAATGCCGCCTAGGATAGCAAGCCATAAACACGAAAAAATGGTCAAAAGAATATATTGATTAGATAGATCCGCCCATAAAAAGACAGAGAGCAAGATACTTCCAACGATAAAAATTCCTCCCATCGTGGGAGTTCCTTCTTTCCCTTGCTGAAACTGGTCTAAGCTGGGGCAATCTTTGCGTTTAGCAATTTCTCCTATTTTAAGTTCTTTTAACTTTCTGATAAAATAAGGACCGAAAACAACGCACAATAAAAACGTTGTCACGGCAGCCATCGAGGCCCTAAAAGTAATATATCGGAAAATATTAAACCCGGAAAAAATATCTCGAAGTTCGTATAAAAAGAAAAACATATTTCTCCTTTAAACGACCACCTGTTCCACACCCGGGGTGGAACAGGTGGTCATGTTCTCTAAATTACGCTCAAGGAATTCCATGACTTGTGCCATTCTCATGCCCCTTGATCCCTTAATCAGCACAACATCCCCTGACTTACACAACCTCTTTAAATGCTGACAAATTTCTTCTAAACTTTGACAATGAATACTAAGAATTCTATCTTTCTTCTTAATTTGATCGAATAGATAAACGGTTTGCGAGCCTAACGTTAAAACCGTATTAATCGTCGTCTCTGATATAATTTTTCCCATCCGCTCATGCCAACGTTTTGATTGAGAACCCAATTCCAGCATATCCGCGCATACTAAAATTTTTTGCCCCTTTGTTTTAAATAAATTGAGAGTCTCAATCGCGCTTTTTAAAGAAATCGGATTGGAATTGTAAGAATCATTAATGACGCGCACGCCAGCAATATCCTTGATCTCTTGACGACCGTGGCAATTTTCAAAAGAGGTTAGACCTTTTTTAATAATGTCCTCCCTCACCTTAAGACACTGAGCGCAACAGAGTGCCGCTAGCGCGTTATAAACATTGTGCAGAGCGATTGTTCTGATGGAAAAATTATTTTGATTGACCGTGAATTGGATTTCATCAGGGGAGGCTTTGAGAGCGCTTATCTTCACATCCGCAGATGCCTTGATCGCGTAACTTATCTTCTTCTGTGGAATACGCTTTTTCTCAATTGTCTTTAAATAAGAATCGTCTTTGTTAAAAATAACAACGCCTGATGGATCCATGAATTTAACTAAGTCAAATTTTTCTTTAAAAACACCTTCCGTAGATTTTAATCCCTCTAAATGGGAAGTCCCAATATTAGTCAAAACAGCGATGGTGGGCTTAGCAATCTCTGTCAACCAACGAATCTCCCCTGGATGATTGGTTCCCAATTCCAAAACAACGACTTCGTGATCTTTCGTTAATCTTAAAAGAGTCAGAGAAACTCCGATTTGATTATTTTCCGTCTTAATATTTTTTAAGACACGATACTGTCCTCCTAGAATGGCCGCGAGCATCTCTTTGGTAGTCGTCTTTCCGGCGCTTCCGGTTATAGCAATCACAGGGACATTAAATTGACTGCGGTGAAAGTGGGCAATCTGGCCTAAGGCCTTGGTCGTATTGTCAACACAAATAACAGGCAGCTCTGTTTGAATCGAAATTTCTCTGGAAACAATAACAGCGCAGGCTCCCTTACTTATGGCTTGAGCAATAAAATGATGCCCGTCCAAACGCTGTCCTGTGACTGCAATAAATAAATCACCCGGGCGCAAAGTGCGTGAATCGATCGAAACTCCGGCAATTTTTTTAAACGGAATTTTGCCGTTGAGATTTTGACCTTTCGTTACTTTAATAATGTCTTCTAACGCAAACATTGGAAATATTCCTTAACAATATCCTTTTCATAAAAAGGAATTTTTTTATCCTTTAAGATTTGATAATCTTCATGTCCCTTTCCCGCGATGAGAATAATGTCCCCTTCTTTGGCCGCGGAAAGCGCGACCTCGATGGCTTCTCGACGATCAACAATAACTTTGTAATTATCTCTTTTAAAGCCGGGGAGTATTTCATCGATAATTGCTCGCGGATCTTCCTGCCGGGGATTATCACTGGTGACAATACAGCGATCGGCCCACTGACCGGCCGCTTCCCCCATCAAAGGACGCTTGGTTCTATCCCGATTACCTCCGCATCCAAAGACAAGAATAATTTTTGAACGGCTGACTTGCCTTAGCGTTTTTAAAACATTTTCTAAAGCATCTTGGGTATGGGCGTAGTCAATAAATATGGAAAAATTTTGTCCGTAATCAAGGCGTTCGAGGCGGCCAGGAACCCCTTTTAATCGACGGATTCCCTCTCTGATGGCATCACCCTTCAACCCTTCTTTGAGACACGCCGCGATGACAGCAAGGATATTGTACACATTATAAATCCCCACTAAAGATGTCTCGATCGAAATCTCTTCTTGAGCGGAAATGAACTTAAACTGAGTCCCTTCCAGAGATAGGTGAATATCTTTGGCTCTGACATCCGCCGCTCCTTTAATCCCGTAAGTGACACACCGCGCCTTAGTCATCGAAGGCAGTCTTTGACCAAAAGGATCGTCGATATTAATCACCGCGCTCGATGATGGCGCGAGACCGGTAAACAATTTCGCCTTGGCCTGAAAATAATTTTCACGGCTTTGATGGTAATCCAAATGATCGCTGGTTAGATTAGTAAAAATGGCCGTAACAAAATCAATGAGATCCACTCTGCCTTGGGCTAACGCGTGAGAGGAAACCTCCATTACGCAATAATCAAAATCCTCTTTAACCAATTGAGATAAAAAAAACTGATTCTCACACAACCCTGGCGTTGTATTGACGGATGCAAAAACTTTCTTGCCCATGCGATAATTAACCGTCCCCATCACCGCGGAGCGTTTCCCCGCGGACTCCAAGATAGATTCAAGAAGATAGGAAACAGTCGTCTTCCCATTGGTCCCCGTGACGCCTATTGTTCTGATAACCTGGGAAGGGTTGCCGTAAAAACGCCGCGCGACTTCACGCAAAAAATGATGTGGATCATCCACATGTAAAAGACAAATATCTTTTGCTGGTAAGGGCAATGCGACCTGCTCGCTGGTAGCGATCACTCTGGCCCCTTTTTGTATCGCCTCAGGGATATAATTTATTCCATTAGCACTGGTTCCTTTTAACGCGACAAATAGACTGTTTTCTTTGACTTGCCTCGAGTCAGAACTAATCGATTCGATATCCAATTCTTTGAATGAGGAATTAAACAGCTGTCCCTGATATTGACTGCCTAAAAGTTGTTCTAATCGCATATCTTATGAAAGAATATTTTCTTTTTTAACGTTCGACTAATTGAGGAAGTGAAGTGAAAGATTCCGATGTTTTTAAATACTTTAAGGTATTTTCCACGACTTCTTTAAATACAGGGGCGCACACGGTGCCTCCAAAATAACTTGGGCGTGGTTCATCGGCAACAACAATGACAGCGACGCGGGGATCATCGGCAGGGGCAAAACCAAAAAATGTTGCGTAAAAATTGCTGTGCGAATAAATTCCGTTAACAACTTTTTGAGCTGTTCCTGTTTTCCCTGCCACTTTCATTCCCTTAATTTGAGCCAATTTTGCCGTTCCGTTGTCTACAACCCCCACTAAAATATTCGTAAGACGTTTAGCCGTATCGCTATCGATAACTCTTTCGACCATTTCCGGCTCAAAAGATTTGATAATCTCACCCTGGCTGTCTTTGATATATTTTACCACAAATGGCCGCATATAAACTCCATCATTTGCGATAGCGGCAATAGCGCAGAGAAGCTGTATCTGAGTAACTGTTACTTCTTGGCCAATGGGAATAGCTCCGATGGAAGTTTTTGACCAAACACGCGGCGGCTTTAATGTCCCCTTAACCTCACCACCGATATCAATATTTGTCTTCATGCCAAAACGAAATTTACGTGCGTAGTCATAAACGGCTTGCGCTCCCATTTTTTGAGCGATTTTAGTGACTCCTATGTTGCTGGATTGCTCAAAAACCTCTTTGAAACTAAGCGTTCCGTGAGGGTGATGATCATGCAACGTATGATTAGCAACGCGGTAGGCTCCATTTTCGCAAAAAATTTTATCCTTTTCTGAAAAATAATTTCCTTCCAGTGCAGCCGCGGCTGTCACGATCTTAAAAACAGAACCGGGTTCGTAAGTAAAGCAGATGGCTCTATTTGTTCGGCTTTCCGGGTGACTGCGGGAAAAATTCTCTATTTTAAAGGTTGGTTGATTGGCGAGAGCAAGGATCTCCCCCGTGCGAATATCCATGACAATGATGCTCGCGGCCTTGGCATGATGTTTTTTATAGGCTTTCTCAAGGGCGTGCTCGGCGATATACTGAATGGTTTCATCAATGGTTAAGACAACATCAAAGCCGTCCCGGGGAGGGACAAAGGTGTTCCCAATCATAAGCTCTTTTAATCTCGCGTCTCTTAATATGCGCGACCACCCGGGCTGTCCTTTCAGATAATCATTATAAAAAAGCTCAATGCCTTCCAACCCTGTGTTATCAAGACCCGCGAATCCAATCAGATGAGCCGCCAGACTCCCATTGGGGTAATAACGTTTTGTCTCGTTGATAAAATTTAAGCCTTTAATATTGAGGGCTTTAATTTTCTCCGCTTCCTCGATGGAAATTTTTCTTTTAAGCCATACAAAATATTTTTTTTTATCTAAACGTTCTTGAACAATATTTGCATTCATTCCAAGGGCAGCAGGAAGTGTTCTTAGGGCGATATTTTTATCTTTCAAAGACATGGCTCTTGGATTAGCAGAAAGCGAATATGCCTGGATATTCATCGCGAGTGGTCTTAGATGCCTGTCATAAATAGCCCCCCTGATCGGCTCTAATTCAAGAAAATAGTTATGCTGCTTTTCCGCTAAAGCCACCAAATGAGAGGAATGAAAAATTTGAATAAATACTAATTTAAAAGAAAAAAAACAAAGAAAGGATATAAAAAAGAGGAAGACAAAAACAAATCGCAGAGGATATTTTTGGGTACGCACGGTTTAAATTTATTTATTCCTTTGTTGTCTTGGCTTGGGCTTCCGTTCCAAATGACAGCAAACTCAACAAAAAATTATACGCTTTTTTTGATATTTTTTCTTCAGAAAATTTTACCTTCTTAGCGTACGACTGAGACGTTTTGACGGCAACAATATCTTGGGAATCCAAAAACTGCATTTTGGAATTCTTTTCCAAAACACTTTTTCCGAGATGATCCGCTGACTTAAGAGTTAAAATGGTCCGCGTAATATTTCCGTTATTTTCAACAAGTTTGCGGATTTGTTTTTCATCAGTGATGCGTTGGTAACCAAAGGCGTAAATCTGCATCTGCATATGAATATAAGCCAGAGACATAAATGTAACCATGAATGTCCATTTAATAAATTTTAATAAACTCAATTTATAGCCTTTCTGCCACGCGTAAACGGGCGCTGCGAGCCCTCGGATTAGAACGGACTTCCTCTTGTGTTGGTCGCAATGGTTTTTTCGTCATAATTTTGACTTGGGCAGCTTCTCTTAAACTCTTAAATTTTATTTTGACTATTCTATCTTCCAAAGAATGGAAGGAAATAACCGCGATCCGCCCCCCAGCCTTGACATGTTTCAGACAGGCCTCTAAGCCCATTTCTAACGATTCTAATTCTCGATTAACCGCGATGCGCAAAGCCTGGAATGAACGCGTCGACGGGTGACTTCTATCTTTATAATTTCGATAGGGAATCGCCCTTAAGATAATCTGCCGCAACTGCGCTGTTGTCTCAATGGGACGCGCTTTTCGTTCAGCCACCAGATAACGAGCAATGCGATTATGCCAACGTTCTTCTCCGTACTCTTTGAGAATTTTAGAGAGCTCTTTTTCTGACAGAGAATTCACTAAATCATACGCTGAAATCTGGCTATCTTGATCCATCCTCATATCCAAAGGACCTTCGGACTGAAAACTAAAACCGCGCTCTAAATGATCCAGTTGAAAACTAGAAATTCCGAGGTCAAAAAGAATGCCGTCCACTTGCTCTATGTTAAGACACTTCAATACGCGATCCAAAGAACGAAAATCCTCGTGGACAAAAATACATCGCGAAGAAAAATCCTTTAATCTCTCTTTCGCCTCTTGAAGGGATTGCGCGTCCTTGTCAATGCCAATCAAACGCCCCGACGGACCAAGCGATTCTAAAATAAAACGCGCGTGCCCTCCCAATCCAAGAGTACAGTCCACAAAAACTTTATCCCCGCTGGGATTAAGAGCTTCAATGATTTCCCGCGTCATCACCGGGATATGGTCCGTTGGTTTATTTTCCATGTCTTTCCCTAAGGAAGTTAATTCTTCAACGATCATTAAAATTCCTTAAAGAGTTAACAAATTTTCGGCTATTTGTTCAAAGGACTCACTGGAATGAGTATAAAATTGAGCCCAGGTCACTTTATCCCAAATTTCAATTCTATTGGCTACGCCAACGATAACCGCGTCTCTTCGAATATTGGCATAACTTTTAAGATAATCTGGAATAATAAACCGCCCCTGACGATCAGGGATAATATCCACCGCTCCGGAGAAAAACATACGATTAAAATTACGGCTCTCCTGTTTGGTAAAAGGCATCGCTTTAAATTTCTGCTCCTGGGCGCGCCATTCTTCTTCGCTAAACATAAAAATACATTTATCCAATCCGCGCGTTAAAAAAAACTTCTCCACGCTATTTTCCTTGCAGACATCCCGCAGTCTGGACGGAAGGATTAATCGCCCTTTTTTATCAATACTATGTTGAAATTCGCCGTAAAACATAGGTTACTCCACTTTTCTCCACTTTACTCCACTACATTGGTTAATATACCCAATTTTCTGGGCATTGTCAATATTAAAAAGCAATAAAAAACCCCCATAGTTTTGCTTTGTGATTTTAAAATAGCAAAACAAGCATGGGGGTAAAAAATTTTATATTTTATTTTTTATCTTTAGCCGCTTAGATCCCTCATTTCCCTCCTATTATTGGGCAATTTCTTATTTACTGACTATCTTTGTATCCATCCATATAATCGGAGTCATTTGGATAATTAGGTGATTCACCATTTTTTGCATCACTATAGCCTAAATTATATCTATTCTTTTTTCTAGACTCTGTTCCTCTGCGAATAGAACGCCCCTCTGTAACAAAAATTAAAATCATTATTACTAAGAATATTGCATGCAATGCGATGCCAAAGAATCTCTTTTTCCTACATGCTTGTATAAACGAAATAAGGAATAGAATAGGAACACACAATATAAGCAGTAAAACAATCAGTGAAAGAATCTTATATGGCATTTTTCATCCTTTAATGGGCCCCACGTATCAGGGGACATGTCCCGAATTATTCGCGAGATCGGCGTCTTCCCTAAAATCCCCCTACTTTTCCTTGAACTGTTTGGACGAGAGCAACTTCGGGTCTGTTTCTCATCGTTTAAATCTATTTTAACTTTTTCAATTCTTTATTCCCAACAAGTGACTTCATTTGCATGATAGCAATACGATTAAGCTGTTGCAGCCGCTGGCTTTGATTAAAACCCTGGTGAATCAAAACAGAATTAACGCTTTCAAGATTTGAAAGCACAACTAACTGCTCTATTGACGCATAATCACGAATATTACCATCTTGAGATGGATTAACATCTCGCCATTGTTTAGCAGTAATGCCAAATAGGGCCATATTCAAAAGATCAGCTTCAGAAGCGTAGACCATTTGAATTTGCTCTTTCGTAAGTTCAGCGGGGATAATTTTTTCTTTGATTGCATCCGTATGAATACGGTAGTTAATCTTGGCTAGGGTGCGCTGCAGATTCCACTCCAACCTTAAGCGGACGTTTTCATCTTCTTTAAGGCGTTGAAATTCTTTGATAAGATAAAGTTTTAATTCAACAGAAATCCATGTAGCAAATTCAAACGCAATGTCCTTATGCGCAAATGTCCCGCCGTATCTTCCAGATTTAGAAACCAACCCTATCGCATTTGTTTTTCCGATCCACTGTTTAGCGGTGAGAGTAAAACTATTAAGTCCTGCTTGTTTTCTAAACCCATCGAATTCGATGGGTTTAAAATCAGGATTATTGATCTGCTCCCAAATTCCAAGAAATTCTATCGTATTTCTGTTTCTAAGCCAATTTTGAATAATGTAATCAGTCCGTTGGGAATCCTTGTATCTGGCAATATCCGTAATGCATATGTAATCTTTTTCACCTTTGGAATAAATCGATATTTCTTTACCTTTAACATTTAACTTAATCATACAACTCTCCTCCGATCTTCTTGAATCTTCTTCTCCAGCGTGCGTGGATGACCGGCATCATGACTTTGTTGCGCCTCAGCTCGCTTTCAAAATCCCCCTGCTCTTTTTTTCATCCATTCTTAATTGATAGATCAGGGCTTCTTTGGAAGGAAAATATTTTTCTCGACGAATATTTTTAATAAACTCGACGATAATATTCTTGCCGTATAAATTTTGATTAAAATCAAAAATATGGACTTCCACATTCATTCTTCGCTTTCTGCTTTTGAACGAAGGCCTCATGCCTATATTGACCATCCCATCCAAAATTTTCTTTTCTATCCTCACGCGCGCGGCATAAACTCCGACAGGCGGTAAGACTTCCCTGCCAGGATCAATATTCGCCGTGGGGAATCCTAAAATTTTTCCTCGGCCATCCCCGCGTTCAACCTTGCCCATCATCGCCACGCTACGGCCTAAAAGGATACTCGCTTCCTTTAACTTCCCCCGGGCAATCAGGGCGCGGATCGTCGTGCTGCTAATTTTCTTCGATTTTTGCCGGGCGACCGAATGCACGGCGTTCACCTTAAAACCGTAACGCTTGCCGGCCTCCTTAAAATAGTCGATTGTCCCGACGCGATTTTGGCCAAAGCGAAAATCCTCGCCGACAAAAATTTCCTTAGGACGAATATAGTTGACTAAATATTTTTGGATAAATTGTTCGGGGACCAGATGCGAAAATTGTTTGGTGAATTTGATCACGACACAACCAGAAACGCCCAACTGTTCAAAGAATTTAAGCCTCAGGGGAAGCGAAATAATCCAGGGAAGACGCTCTTGGGGGTGAAGAACCTGGACCGGGTGAGGAAAAAAGGTTAAAATAAACACACATCCGCGGATGGCTTTGGCGCGCTTAAGCGCTCTCTTAATTAATTCTTGATGACCGACATGGACCCCATCAAAAATGCCAATGACTAAAATAATATTCTTAAAAACACTCTTATCCTTGCCAATGCCGTATATGACTTTCATTGAGATCCTCTAACTTAACGGCTTCTTCAATAGAAAAGGCGCCCACTTTCGTTCGTTCTATTTTTGAAATGCAAGCCCCGCATCCTAAAACCTCTCCAATGTCATAGGCGAGCTGGCGCACATAGGTTCCTTTCGAACATTCCACGGTAAATTTTACTTCAGGCACATTAATCTCTTCGATTCTCAAAGAATAAATTTTAATACGCCGCGCGGATCGTTCCACTTCAATGCCTTTTCTGGCTAACTCGTAAAGTTTCTTTCCTTTAATTTTGACGGCGGAAACCATCGGGGGCACCTGATCTATTTCTCCAACAAATTGAGCAAAGGCTTGTTCAATTTGCTTTGAGGTAATATTCTCGTAAGGATTTTGCTTCAAAACTTTCCCGCAAATATCTGAAGAGGCCGTTGTCGTGCCCAAAATAAGCGTGGCGCGATAGGCTTTATCGAAAGCGACAAATTTATTAAAAAGCTTCGTGGACTTTCCTACAAGAAGAATCAAGACACCCGTCGCCATAGGATCAAGCGTCCCCGCGTGTCCGACGCGACGAATTTTAAATTTACGACGGGCTCTTTCAACAACGTCATGAGACGTTAACCCATCGGGTTTATTAACGACAACAATTCCTTCTTTCATGTTTTTTTAGATAACCTTTTTTATTTGACCGAATATTTTCCCCTTAGCCCCTGAGATATTTTCTTCTATCAGACAGCCACTGGCCTGACGGTGGCCACCTCCTTCGAAAACTTTAGCGAGTTTGGCCACGTCTAATCTACTATTTGATCTAAAATTGACACGCGTTTTTTGAGATCCCACTTCCGTAAAAATAACGACCAGTTCTACGCCTTGGATAGATCTTAAAAATTTAAATATTGTATCACGCAAATCAAAACTTTCAGAAAATTTTGATACGACTGTCCGCGGAAGCTCCACGCAAATCACTTTCCCCTTAAACAATGTTTCAAGACATCCCATAATCCGCAAAAATCTTTTCATGTCGCCTAACGGGATCGTTTCATAAAGTTTTTTGTACAATTCGTAAACGGGAAGATTAAATCTTAACAAATCACTGATCATGGCGTGAGTCTCTTGCGTTGTATTGTTATATCTAAAAGAGCCCGTGTCCGTCATCACACCTACGTATAAAAGCATCGCGACATTTCTGTCCAGAGGAAATTTCGCTTCTTTAAAAAACCCGTAGAGAACCTCACAGGTCGAAGAAACATTTGGTCTCACAAGATTAAAATGACCGAAGGATTCGTTGGTCACATGGTGATCAATATTGATGATTACTTTATCTCCCTGGATTATTTTTTGGACAGACCCAATGCGGTTTAAATCCCCACAATCTAAAACAATCACCGCGTCGTAATTTAATTTTAGATCTTTAGAACATACCCTAATCTGTCGATGGCTGTCTAAAAATTGGTATCGCAAAGGCACCTTATCTTCATTGACCAAAAGGGATTTCTTGCCCAACCACTTTAAAAAAGCCGCCATGGCCAACTCCGAGCATAAAGCATCGGGGTCAACATTCGAGTGAGTTGATAAAAGAAACGTCTTAGACTTCTTTAGTCTCTGGATAATTTTGTTGGGCATCTTTAATCTCCCTCAATGTTTCTTCGATAGAGGCGCTCCATTCCAATGAACGATCATAAATAAAGGTAAGTTCAGGGACATGGCGCATCACGATCTGTTGGCCCACTAATTTACGGATAAGTCCTCTGGCCCCATCCAATCCTTCCTGGGCATTCTCACGCTTTAGAGCAGTCCCTAGGATGCTAAAAAATACCTTGGCCTGCCTTAAATCACGGCTCACCTCAACCTGGGTGATGGTGACAAATTCTAAGCGTGGATCCGTTAATTCACGCTGGATAATAAGACTAATTTCTCGTTTCAGTTGCTGACTAACTCTCTCTATGCGTGACATAAGATTAACTCCTTCGCTAAATTTAATTCCTCTTTTTTAGAAGAAACCTTCCCGTCTATTTTCTCGTCAAGGACTTGGTCCAAAATCCTTCCTATCTCTGGGCCTGATTCCAATCCAAATCTTTTAAGATCGTTTCCATCAATAGCTAAACGGATATCTCGATCTTTATTTAAAAAATGTTTCAAATGAGAAAACATCCATCCACCCCGCCTTTCGTGGTAACCCTTCGACTCGCTTCGCTCACTCAGGGTGGTTCGACGCTCCAATCCAGTGGTGAGCAAGCGAAGCGCGTCGAACCATAAATACAAAACCGCCGAAAGCGGTAATGGCCTTAGAATTCGACAAACTTGACTTCGCGAAAGTTTAGGCGAAGAGATTTTTTTCTTAAGCTCTGTACCGCGACAAATAACCAGCGCGGCCTCTCTCTCTTCCTTCCTCAAATGGAATTGAACCAAAATCTTTCCCAAGACATGGGGAGATACATTTTGAACAACGGCCATAAAATACAACAGCCATTTTTCCACTCCCGAGGGCAATCCTAAATCCTTTTTCCCCAACTGTCGTTCCAGATGACGTAAAGCATTGTATTCTATTTTTAAGCCGGGGGCAATAAATTTAAGACCACCTAATTGATCCAAACGCTTGACACATTTCAAAGGCTCTGGTTCCGCGAGAATTTTCTTAAATTCAGCGAAATAACGCGGCGGCTTGACATTCTTCGTTAAATTATTTTTAAGCGCTTGTTTTAGCAAAGAAAGGGTGTTCTCTTCTGTTTCGAATCCAAATCTCTGCTCAAATCTAACAGAGCGTAAAATACGCGTGGGATCATCCACAAAACTCTGATCGTGCAAAATTCTTACGCGCCCTTGCCTTAAATCTTCTAAACCATTGCATTGATCTATTAATTGCCCAAATTTATTTCTATTCACGCAAATGGCCAACGCGTTAATCGTAAAATCCCGCCGAAAAAGGTCATCTTTAAGACTCCCTTCCTTGACTCTCGGTAAAGCGCCCGAATGAGCATAAAATTCGCTCCTGGCAGTCGCTAAATCAATCCGCGCGTCAGAAGATAATTGAAGACTTGCCGTTTTAAATTGTTCATATCGAGTTAATCTTGCTCCGACTCCCTTGGCTACCGTGGATGCGAACTCTAAGCAATTGCCCTCGATGACAATATCAAGATCGAAATTTTTTCGATGCAAAATAATATCCCGCACGATTCCACCGACGATATACGCTTTTAAACCTTGAGAATCCGCCATTCTCCCGATTTGACGGATCATTTTTAAAATATCTTTATCCAAGCCTGCCAAATAATTTTGCATATTTTCCCTAACCGCGAGGATGAAATTGTTTATGAACAATCTTTAATCGCTCTCTGTCAACATGCGTGTAAATTTGCGTCGTGGAAATATCGGCGTGGCCTAACATCTCTTGGACAGAACGTAAATCCGCCCCGTGCTCAAGCAAGTGCGTCGCGAAAGAATGTCTTAGCGTGTGCGGCTTGATTTCTTTTTTTATTCCTGCTTTTCGAGCGTAATATTTAATCAGCTTCCAAATATTTTGCCGGGAATTCTTTTTCCCTAATCTGCTTAAGAAAAGCGTGGTGACCAGAGGGTCTTTGCTTAAATTGGGACGCGCCATGAGACAATATTTTTTGATGGCTTCACAAGCTTTTTTTCCCATGGGGATGACACGCTCTTTATTCCCCTTGCCGGTACAGCGAAGATATCCCAATTCTAAATTAAGATTTTCGAGTTTAAGATTAATCAACTCGGAAACACGCACGCCACTGGCATAAAATAATTCTAAAATCGCGTTGTCCCTGATCGCCTGCCAGCCCCTCCCTCGGGAAACCTGAAGCATGGTCTCTATTTCAGCGGTGGTTAAAACATCCGGAATCCTTTTCCAAAGTTTAGGGGTTTCGACTAAACCGCTGGGATCTTCTTTGAGGATCCGCTCTCTGACCAAAAATCGATGAAACATTTTTATCGCCGCGAGACTTCGGCCAATAGAATTCGCCGACAATCCTTTCTGTTTTTGATCATACATAAAGTGGGTGATCTGATCCCGTCGAACACTATTAAGATTGCTCACGCCTGCCTTTTCCAAACATTGAACATATTTCGCCAGATCTCGTCCGTAGGCAAGCAAAGTATTGGAAGCCAGCCCTCGCTCCACCGAAAGATAATTAAGAAATTCTTCAACAAATTTTTTCATTTGGCCTGACCCTCAAAGGGTGTCATCACTTTCGAAGAAAATGAATGACGAATTTTTTTACCCAAGAGCTCAATTTTTCTCCGGAAAGACAAAACATTTCTTAATCCTACTGGCTTATCCAACTCTTTTTGAAGAGTGTTCGCCTCGTCAATGAATAGGGCTAATTCCCGCTGTTTTTCTTCCGGAATCCATTTTTTCATTTCCTCTAATTGAGCGATAGCCGCGAGGAAAGCATATTTTTGTTTTTTATCACTCTCTTCTTGATTGATAGCCTCAATCAAATCTTCTTGCCAGACTTTCCAAAACGAATAATGATATTTATAACGCTCTTCCGGTGAAATTTGGGGAACGCCGTAATCGATGGGAGTCAAAATAGGCTCGAGCGCCTTAGTCTTGTCTTCCTTTTTTTTACGCGTAAATTTTTTGCGTAAAGGTTCACAGCTTGTCAGAGTGAAACTAAAAATGACAATACAAAAAATACTAACAATAAACTGCCGCTTGCGCGCGTGAAACAATTTATTCATTGAGGGACTCCTTGAACTCTTGTTCATTTAAAATTTTGACTCCTAGATTTAACGCCTTCTCGTATTTTGATCCGGGATTTTCTCCGGCCACGACAAAATCCGTCTTTGGACTGACACTTGAGACAATTTCTCCGCCCAATTTTTTGACAAGTTCGCTGGCCTCAAGCCGTGTCATCGATTTTAATTCTCCCGTAAAAATAAATTTCTTACCCATTAATTTATTCGATTTCCGCGGCTCGGGCTCTGTTAATTGTAACCCAGCCTGCCTTAACTTCAAAATGAGCTTGCGGGCAAAGGGTTGTCTAAAAAATGTCTCAAGGCTCAAGGCTGTCACCTCTCCGACCTCAAAGATAGATTTTAAATCATCCCTTTTAGCCTCGATTAATTTATCTAAACTCTTAAAACGTTGGGCCAAGATAAACGCGCCCTTTTCCCCAATATTAGGCACACCCAACCCATAAATAAGCCGAGCAAGCGGCTGTTTTTTACTTTTTTCAATGGACAGAAGAAGATTCTCCGCCTTTTTATCGGCGAAGAGTTCACATTTTAAGAAATCTTCTTTGTTTAAAAAATAAATATCGGCAAAATCTTTAACCAAGCCTTTAACAATTAATTGGGAAACGACGGCCTCCCCTAATCCTTCGATATCCATGGCCTTACGCGAGGCAAAATGAGTCAGCCTCCTCTCAAGCTGTTTAGGACAGAAAGGATTAATACAGCGGTAAGCCACATCTTCTGTCTTACCCTTAGCAATAGCCCCGCCGCATTCGGGACATTTTTTAGGCACAACAAAAAACTTCTCCTTAGTTTCTTTATTGTGTTCGACAACTTTAACAATTTTGGGGATCACGTCACCGGCCCGCTCAACTAAAACGCGATCCCCTTTTTTTATTCCTAACCGTTTAATCTCATCAAAATTATGAAGTGTAGAGCGAGCAATGGTCACCCCCGCGCATTGGACAGGCTCTAATTCGGCCACAGGCGTCAAAACACCCGTCCGTCCGACTTGCACAACGATGTCTTTGACTTTGGTGGTCGCCTGCTGAGCGGGAAATTTGTAAGCAACCGCCCAACGCGGACTCTTTAACGTTTCTCCTAACTGTCCCTGCTGACTGAGTGAATTAACTTTAACGACGACCCCGTCGACCTCGTAAGGGAGACTATTTCTTTTATTCTGAAATTCTTGGAAAAAGGCAATCACCTCATCAAACGTCTTACATAAACGGCTGTAAGGATTAACGCAAAAACCCCATTCTTTCATTTGTTCTAAAAACTGCCATTGAGTTTCAAAAGTTTTTCCTCCCTCGAGAACTCCAAAAGAATGGATAAAACAATTAAGTTTTCGTTCGGCCGTAATACGAGAATCTAACAATTTCACGGAACCGCTCGCCGCGTTGCGCGGATTAGCAAATAATTCTTCTTCCCTTTCCTTTTTATCTTCATTGAGCGCTTCAAAATCCTTAAAATTCATGTAAACTTCCCCTCGGACATCAAGGAGTTTAGGAATTGAAATTTTACTGTGTTGTTGTAATTTTAACGGAATGGAACGAACCGTTTTAAGACTGTGCGTAACATTTTCCCCCTTCAATCCATCTCCCCGCGTGGCGCCTAAGATCAAATGACCTTCCTTGTAGGTGAGAGCCGCGCTGATCCCGTCAATTTTTAATTCAGCCACGTACTCTATTTTTTGCTGAGGCAATCCTTTCAAAACTCTTTTGTCCCACTCCTTTAATTCCCCTAAAGAATAAGTGTTATCCAACGAATACATTTTAGCGCTGTGGTTTACCGTCTCACTCCCTGAGGAAATTTTTATCCCGACTCTTTGGCTTGGGGAATCAGCGGATATTAAATCGGGAAATTTTTTCTCTAGCGCAAGAAGCGTTTTTAAAAGATCGTCGTATTCTTTATCGGAGATGGCCGGCTGATCAAGCGCGTAATATCGGTAATTGTGATCTTCAATCTCTTCCGCTATTTTTTTTATTTGTTGAGCCGTTTTTCCCTTATCCATTGTTAGTACCCCACGGACAGCCGATAACTGAGCATATCGGGAAGCCCCGCCTTTAAGATTTTATCCGCCGCGCTTTTAACGTCATAGGCGACTCTTCGGATTTCAAGGGTCTCATTGTCCGTATTATACAGACAAAAACTTGCCTTCGGATTGCCGTCTCGAGGCTGTCCAACGCTTCCCGCGTTAACGATATATTTGCAAGAAGGTTTTAGCTTTAAGGAAAATTCTTCGCTCTGGAAATTTTTATTCTCTTCTTGAATAAAAATTCTAGGCACATGAGTATGCCCAACAAAACAAACTTGGGTCGACATCATCAGGGAAAATGTCTTGGCCGCGTGATCGATATCTTTAAGATAATCAAACAGGGACGGAGCGTCGAGTTCCCCGTGCGCGAGGATCAAATCTTCATTCTTAAAAACAGTCTTTAAGTCATCCAACCAAGCGAAATAATCAAAGATAAGATTTTTACGCGTCCAAAGAATAGCCTCTTTGGCTTCTGGGTTGAAATAATTTAAATCAACTTTGCCGGAAACCCCCCAATCATGATTGCCAGCGACGCATTGAACTCTGAATTGGCGCATCAAATCAATACATTCATTAGGGTTAGCCCCATAACCAACAATATCACCACTGCAAAAAAAAGCCTCTACCTTTTCGGCTTGACAGGCCTCGATGACCGCTTGGAGGGCCTCTAAGTTACCGTGAATATCGGAAAGAATGGCGTAGCGCATAGCTTACTCAGCAATATGAAATCCCGTAAATTTCCCTTGGGACTCGATGATCTGAATTTCTTTATTGTCAATATATCCTTCAAAATGTTTCTCTGTTTCTTGGCAAAGTTTCTCAATGGTCTGCGCGGGCCCTTCCACTAAAATTTCTACCCTTCCATCAGATAAATTTTTGACCCATCCTTGGAGATTGAAATCTTTAGCGTGCCGCGCGACGGTATAACGAAAACCGATCCCTTGAACCGTTCCTGAATAGAAAATATGCGCTTGAGTCATAAATTTAAAATCGGGGAGGTGGGGTTTGAACCCACGACCTCAACGTCCCGAACGTTGCGCGCTAGCCAGCTGCGCTACTCCCCGCAAGAAAATCGGTTTCAGCGATAACTTTCAAACGATTTTCGCCGTCCCCCTTCTTTGTTTTCGAAGAAAACAAGGGGGAGATACTTTCCTATACTGTAAAAAACTGTAGTTGACAATAAAAACTTCAAAAATTTAGTCTACCATCGATAGGATTATCCGTCAAACTAAAGAAATGAAGAAATGAAATAAAAACAATAGGTGGGATTAAGCTTCTTTGACCCCAAATCCAATCTCGGCTTCAGCGACTAATTTTTCTTTCACAAAGGCTTGCGTTTTCAAAAATCCCGCATTTTTAAGGAGTTTAATGGTGGTCACTTCAATTTTTAATTGATCTCCGGGAACAACCTTATCATGAAATTTGGCATTAACTCTACCTAGATAAAAAACAAAATCTTTTCCCTGCAGATTCTGGCTGTAGTAAAAATAAACACATCCCGCCTGGGCCATCGCCTCCAAGATTAAAACGCCGGGCATGACCTTTTCATCGGGAAAATGACCGACAAAAAAATGTTCATTGATAGAAACATTCTTTAAGGCAACAAGCTTTTCATTAGGCTGGATATCAATCACTTTATCAATCAGGAGAAATGGAAAACGGTGAGGAAGAATTTTTTGGATATCATTAATATCAAGCTGCATGGCTTATCCTTTCTCTGAATTAACCTGTTCCACTCCGCCGTTAGGCCCTCTTCGAGGGGGAGTGGAACAGGTACTTCGCTAAAATGTCGGTTTCAAGATTAATTTTATCGCCCTCTTTTTTAAAACCTAACGTGGTGACTTGTTTCGTAAATGGGATTAAATAAACAGAAAAAAAATCTTCGGCGACTTGACCCACCGTTAGACTTACTCCATTAAGGCAAATAGAACCTTTAGGAATTAGATATTTTTTTAAATTTTTCTTAAGAAAAATGCGCAATTCTAAATAATTAGTCCTTACAATTCTTTTCTGAATAACCCCCATCTCATCCACATGCCCCGTCACAAAATGACCGCTTAAGCGCTCTCCCGCTTTGAGCGCGCGTTCTAAATTAACCTTATCTTGCGGCTTTAAACACCCTAAAGTCGTCTTCAGAAGCGTTTCTCGCATGATATCAAAAAATAAAATATTTTTCTTAATACGCGTAACCGTCAGGCATACCCCATCCACGGCGACGCTCTCCCCTTGGGCAATCCCTTGAATGACTTTCTTAGCTTGAATCTGGAGGATACTCAGATTCTTCTCTCGTTTAATGTCTTCGACAATCCCTATCTCTTCAACGATGCCTGTGAACATAGCCTGTAAAAAAGAAATCCTCTCCTATTCTTTGCGCGTTTAAATCTTTAAGCTGGATGGCCTTGTCTAGTTTTAAAGTATTAATTCCCACCACACAACTCAAAGCCCTCTGGCCGCCAATAATTTTTGGGGCCACATAAATATGCATTTTATCAACAAGATTTTCTTTGAGCGCGCACCCAATCACGTGAGCTCCACCCTCAATGAGAATACTAGCCATTTCCCTCTTCGCAAGCTCTTTAAATAACCATTCCAGGTGGATATGCCCCTCTCTTTGCGGACAAATAAGAATGTTAACCCCGCGCTTTTGAAATATTTTTATTTTCTCTAAAGGAGCCTTGGCGGTTGTCGCGATAAAACAGTCGCAAGGACGCACCCCGCGAAAGAGTTTAGCATTGAAGGGAATTTGTAGAGAAGAATCTAAAATAATTTTCTTTAAATTTGTTTTTCGAACTCCGTTTAATCCCGGATTATCCTTTAAAACTGTTTTAATCCCCACACAAATGGCATCAAACTCGTCTCGGGTTTGGTGAGCCAATTCTCTGGTCTTGGCTGATGTAATCCATTGGGATTCGCCCATGGCTGTGGCAATCTTTCCATCGAGGGTTTGGGCGCACTTGGCGACGACAAACGGCATTTTTTTTGTAATATATTTGATAAAAACTTCGTTGATTCGCGTTAATTCTCCTTCGAGAACGCCGACTTTTGTTTTGATGCCAGCCCTCTTTAATTGAAGAATAGATTTTCCATTAACTAATGGGTTCGGGTCTTTCATCCCAATAACAATCTCTTTAATCCGGCTTTCAATAATTTTGTCAACACAGGGCGGCGTACGGCCAAAATGAGAACAGGGCTCTAAAGTAACATACATTATGGCGCCTAAAGCTTTTGCGCCTACCTTCTTTAAAGCCACAATCTCCGCGTGATCAGCGCCACACTGTTTATGCCAGCCTTCTGCAATAATTTTATTATTTTTAACAATGACGCAGCCAACCATCGGGTTAGGCCAGGTTCTCCCCTTACCCTTTAAGGCCAATTCTATAGCGCGACGCATGAATTTGGAATCTTTGATCATGCTTGTTTGCCTCCAACCGCTTCTTTCATCTTCTCGACCAACTCATACGGGATCTTCATTCTCCCAATATAGGTGTGTTTTTTCGCCTTCCCATGGGCATCGGACCCGCCCGTCATAACCAAATGATGTTTTTTAGCGATGCCTTCATAAAATTGGATGGCAGCGTCCGAACAATTAGGATAATAAACCTCCAACCCTCCCAAACCTCCCTTGACCAGCCGTGGAATAATTTCATCAATTTGCGTAAACATAGGATGCGCCAAAACAGCGACACCCCCCGCGTCTTTAATCAAAGATACGGCGTCAAAAGGAGTTTGCTTAAAATTAGTCACGTAGGCAGGAGACCCTTCCGCTAAATATTTATCAAAAGCTTCTCTGATATCTTTAACCAACCCTTTCTCTACCAACAGCCTAGCTAAATGAGGCCTTCCAACGGATTTAGATCTAGCCCGAGCGCACACCTCCTCAAGCTCAATATTTTTGATACCCAATTCCTTCAACTTCTCAATCATCCTCCCCATCCGTTCGACGCGGTCTCCTTGATTAGATTCCAAAAATTTCCCTAGTTGTTTGTTCTGACAATCAAACAAATATCCTAAAATATGGACATCTTTGCCATTCATTTCCGTGGATAGTTCAACGCCCGCGATAACTTCCAAATGATATTTTTGGGCGGCTTCCATGGTCGGAGAAAACCCGTCTATGGTATCATGGTCGGTAATCGCGATGCAGTGAAGACCTGCCTCATGGGCCGCTAAAACAACTTCCTGGGGAGAGGAAGTTCCGTCTGAATAAAAAGTATGGATATGCAAATCCGCAAGACGCGTCATAGACAGACTCAAAGAGAACGCATTGAATAAATCATTTGTTTGGTGAAGCCTCGACAGGTTTGATAACTTCAGTCTTATGAATTTTATCTAAAATACCATTAACGAATTTACTTGATTCTAGATCCCCATATTTCTTGGCCAATTCTACCGCTTCATTAATAGTCACTTTAGGCGGGACATCGGGAGTCTGCAGCAATTCAAAAACACCAATCCTTAGGATATTGCGGTCAATGATGGCCATACGACTTAATTGCCAATTATCGGCATACCGCGAAATTTTTTCATCAATGGCTTTCAAATGATGTTCAACGCCGATGACAATGCGCTCGGTGAATTCTTTAACTTGAGGGTCGATAGATTCTACTTCCGTCCAGAAATATTTCGCGGCCGAACCAATATCACGGCGGTTAATTTCGGCTTGATATAAAATTTTAAGAGCGGTTTCTCTTCCTTGAGTTCGTTTACGCATATGTAATCTTTTTTAATACTTCCACCATCTCTAGCGCCGCAGTTGCCGCGTCTCTTCCTTTGTGATCTTTTTTCAAATCAGAACGTTTGGTGGCTTGATCGGCTGTTTCAGTCGCTAATACGCCAAAAATAATTGGCTTTCCGGTAAGCAAAGAAACATCCGTGACTCCACGGCATACCCCTTCGGCGACAAGATCAAAATGAATAGTTTCTCCTCGGATGACCGATCCCAAACAAATCACGGCATCAATATTTTTCTTCCTGGCCAACTTCAACGCCGCGACAGGAATTTCCAAAGAACCGCTTACCCAGACAATCGTAATATTATTGTCCTTAACTCCGCAGCGTTTTAGTTCTTTAAGACATCCTTCCAGAAGCCGTTTGGTAATAAAATCATTAAATTGAGAGACAACAATGGCGACTCTTCTGTCTTGACCGCTAGATTTGCCTTGAATGGTTTGCACTTTATAAGATATGCCCAAGTTTACTCTTTTTGGTCATGAGGTAATTTTCATTGATGGGATTGTGAGCGATTTTTAAAGCAACGCGTTCGACAACGGCAAGTCCATAACCTTCCAAGCCTACAATCTTACGGGGATTATTGGTGAGCAGACGAATTTGTTTAACACCTAAGTCAGCTAAAATTTGGGCGCCTAATCCATATTGACGTAAATCCGGTTGAAAGCCTAAAGCCTCATTAGCCTCGACGGTATCCATCCCTTTGTCTTGTAAATTATACGCCTTCATTTTGTTGACAAGACCAATACCGCGTCCTTCTTGCCGCATATAAACCACAACACCCGCTCCCGCTTCACTGATGGCCTTTAAAGCGTTGTGAAGCTGTTCGTTGCAGTCGCAGCGAAGCGACCCAAAAACATCTCCGGTCAAACACTCTGACTGGACTCTGACTAAAACAGGTTTATTCCCCGTGACTTCTCCCATGATCATCGCGATATGCACATAATCATCGACTTGAGAACTATACGCGACCATCCTAAACTCACCATATTTCGTAGGCAAATGCGTTTCAACAACTCTCTCGACAAGTTTTTCATATCGGCGGCGATATTCAATTAAACTATCGATGGTGCAAATTTTTAGATTCTTTTTCTTGGAGAACGTAATTAAATCATTGGTTCTCGCCATGGTCCCATCATCATTCATAATCTCACAAATAACGCCGGCGGAATAAAGATTTGCTAGACGGGTTAAATCGACCGAAGCTTCCGTATGCCCAGCGCGAACCAGAACGCCTCCCTTACGGGCTCTTAAAGGAAAAATATGCCCCGGGGTAATAAAATCCGATGGGTTAGAGCTTGGCTCTATCAAATCTTTAATAGTTCTTGCCCGGTCAGCGGCGGAGATTCCGGTTGTAATCCCATGAGCGGCATCAACCGAAATGGCCCAGCCTGTATTACATTTCTGGTGTTTGTGGCTTAAATCAACTTTCATCGGATGAAGGCCTAGCTCATCGAGACGCCCTTCTTCCATGGGGACACAGATCAAACCCCTGGCTTCTTTAGCCATAAAATTGATCTTTTCGGGGGTAATAAATTGGGCCGCGCACAAAAGATCGCCTTCATTTTCGCGGCCTTCGTCGTCCATAACAATGACCATATGGCCGGCCTTGAGGTCTTCTAAAATTTCTTCAATTGTATTAAACATGTGATTAAATATATTCTAAATATTGCCCCTTGTCAAGGTTTTTGACCTGCCCTATAATACATCTATGCTCCTAGCCGAAAAAGTAGCTAAGTCCTTGATAGAAAAGAAGAAAACGCTCAGCTTGGCTGAATCCTGTACGGGTGGACTGCTGACCCATCGGCTGACCAATATTCCAGGAAGTTCTCAATTTCTTGAGTGTTCTATCGTCGCTTACAGCAATGCCTCCAAACGCAAATTACTTAAAATCCCATTAAAATGCATCAAAAAATATGGCGCGGTCAGCAAAGAGACGGCCACCCTCATGGCTCAAAATGTCCAAAAAATATTTAAGACTGATTTTGGAATAAGTATTACCGGTATCGCGGGACCAGGCGGCGCGACAAAGACAAAACCCGTGGGATTGTGTTTTATCGCGTTAGCCACGGCCAAACACACGCGCTGCCTTCAGTGTCACTTCAAAGGCAATCGGTTACAGATCAAATCCAAGGCGGTAACGGAAGCATTAAAATTATTGACAATTCTCCTAACATAGGCTATATTTAAATTGTGGACACATTCATATCTACATAAAGGAGGCCTTAAACATGATCACAACAATGGATATCTTAAAAGCTAATCATTTAGGCGTGCGTGAATTGAAACAGAATCTATCAAGCAAGATTCTTCATGAACCTTTGGTCATCACGGACCATGGAAAGCCGGTGAGCGTCAATCTCCCCTACGATCAAATTTTAGATTTGCTTGATATGCTTGATGAACTATCGGATCCCGCGACCATGAAATTAGTTTACGAGGGGAAGGTTGCTATTAAAGCGGGGGCTAAAGGTATTCCCGTCTCAAATCTTTTTGAAAAAATGCGGAAAGTAAAACTATGAATTATCAGTGTCTCTTCCCGAGCGTTTCTCTCCAAAGCAACTTTGAAAAAACTCTTTTAAGAATTCCCCAAATAAAAATTCGCGAACATATCCGCCAAACGGTTGAGAATCTTGCTCAAAATCCCTGTCCCTTTCATTCAAAATCATTTAAAAAATTAAAACCGCCGATTGCCTTTGAGCAGTATTTAGCCGACCATCGCTTACGCGTCGGTGATTATCGAGTGCTGTATACAATTGACGACCATCAGAAAATTGTGTGGATTTTAGCCTTACGGAAAAGAGACGACCGCACTTATAAATTCCTTATTTTCTGATAAACTTTTACTGCCAGAGAGCGGAAATGGCATTTTGGAGTTCAGTAATATGGATGGCTTTAATGAGGGTCGCGTTTTGAGGGTTTTCGGAGTAGGAATACATGACATCATCAGTCCAAGTAATATCACTGCCCTTTAATTCTTCAATAGCGATGCGCAGTTTGCGGATATATTCAACTAAAATAGGCCCGCCAAATTGCGGGGAAAAACTCCAATCCCAGCTATATCCACTTTGGCCGCGGCTTGCGCGGATAGCATCAACCGCGTCGGCTAATTCAATAATATGCTGGGCATTCATGGCGGTTTCACCTGGCTTAATGTCTTCACTAAATACAGGCTTCGTGGAAACTGTTTTCGTCAAACGGTTTCCCGCCGCGTCGAAGGTGTAAGTCGTAGAATAATGGGAGTCATCGCTCACCTTCTTTAAACGATTCAACTGGTCGTATTGAAACGTAATGGTTTCGGCGTTGGCGTATCTGGTTAAGCATGCACAGATTATAAATAGAATACCAATTTTTCTAATTTTGTTTAATTTTTCCATTATTTATCTAAGGATATTGAATTAAATTAACAGGAGCAGGAATTAAAACTGCATCCTTCACATCATATTGTTCGGTTCGTTTATTCTCATTTTTATTTTTTCTAAATGCCTTCTCGTTATCTCTTAAGTCGTTCAGCGAAAATGCCCATGGAGAATCTCCCTTAAACCTACTTCTTAAACGCCAAATATCATGCCATAAAAATCCTTGTATTTCGTTTGCAATACCTGCTCTTCGTGCCCAATAAATCCCATATTCACTTGAAATTATATAACTAGCGACATAATGTCTTTCATGAGAATCTGGAAAATTGTTTTGTCCCCAAATACGTATATCATGAATACGATTATAGAACTTCCGTGGATGTATAAGAGGTTCCAAAATTGATTGTTCTGCTAACCCTGATGGATCTATCCTCATGACAGGATTACCTCCCGCGTAAGGATACAAATTCACTCCTTCCCCATACCCGCTCGGATCTTTCTGCAGGAATCGTCCCTCTAGCGGATCGTAAAATCTGGCTCGGACAAACGACAAATCATCCATCTCCTGGGTCACGGCATATTGGCCCATAAATTTAAAGCGGTTCGAAATTCCTTCCACCTGATTATTCATCACATGACCAAACTCATCGTAGCGGTATTTATTGACGATATTCTGAGATTGATCACTGATAGCTACAGTATCGCCTCGATAATTGTAATGATAGTAGTGATAACTATTGGCCGTATCGGGATCAATAATGGTGTAAATCAATCCCAAACCGTAAATATTGTATGAAGTGCCTTGGGAACTCACTTCAGCAATTGGCTGTTCCAGCTTTGGATAAATATCCAAAAGATATTTGGTCTCAACATTATCTCTTGTTGCGGCAATCCTTAATCCATCCCCGTCATATTTAAATTCGCTTGAGTGAACTCCCCCCACCATTTCCTTAAGCCTATTTTGATCATCGTAACCGTAAGCGGTCGTGGTCCCGGGTCCTGATTTATTTTTGCGGTTGCCGTTGTTGTCAGAAATATAGGAATATGTTCCTGATGAAGACTTCAGTTGATCGGCATTGTCATAGCTAGAAGCTGTATTGACGGAAGACAAACTAACCGGCAGGACATCGGTTAAATCAAGCTGCGTTGGATTGCCCACGCCGTCGAAAGCCGCAAAACGATAGCTGGAAAGAGTTTGGCCACCGCTCAATTGATTAGTCATGACATTCAAACGTTTGGCGGCATCATATTCATAACTGGTTAAGACACCGTTGGGATAAAGGATAGTTTTCAATAAATTGGCGAAGTCATAACCATATTGAGTGGTCTTATTGTTCCAATCCACGACATTTTCTAATCGATTAGCGGGATCGTAATTGTAGGTTACGATTCTACTGCTGGGATAAATGATTTTAGAAAGATTCCCCGCGGCATCGTAATCGTAACTGACTTCCAGCCCAACATAGCCAGGGGAATATTTTGAAATCCTGTTTAATGGATCATACTCGTAGGTCGAGGTCCCATAGGCATCAGTCATAGTTTTGCGATTACCATTTTCATCGTAGGCAAAAGTCACCGTCGGGTCATCAGAATAATCAATCGAGCTCAATTGATTATTTGAGTTGTAGCTGTATTGGGCCGTATGGTTATTGGCGTCAGTCGTCTGTTTTACCTGGCCAAACTCATCGTAAAGGTAACTCTTTTTCCGACTTAAAGGATCAATTTCTTCTTTAAGACGATCGTGCTCATCGTAATTAAACAAAACGACTTGGCCCGTGCCGTAGGTAATCTGATTTAAGTTATCATTGTCGTCATAATTATACGTAACCGTGTTTAACGGATCGACAACAGACAGCACATTGTCGTTATTATCGTAATTGGTTGTGGTTGTGCCATTGGTATCGGTTTTTGTCTTTAAGCGGCTCACGGTATCGTAAGTAAAATTGGTTTTGTTATTTAAATCATCCCGGATTTCCGTTAGTTCATGATAGGCGCCGTCGTAACTGTAGGTGGTGGTACGGTTTTCCGCATCCTGGAGAGAATCGATCTGGGCGTAGGAATTGTAATGAAGTTTCGTCTCATGCCTTAAAGGATCGGTAATTTTAACCAGATTTCTTTGATTGCTGTCATATTCATAATTTGTCGTGTAGCTCCGGCCGTTGGTCATCGTTAGCACATTATTCTTACTATCATACGTGTAGGAAGTGGTTTCGTCTTTGGCATTTCTTTTGCTTAAAAGATTTCCCCGTTCATCATACGTAAAATTGGTGTAGTAACCACGGCGATCTTTGATTTTCGTAGGAAGGGTCGTATTCTGAGAACGTGAATCCTCATACCACGTTTCAGCAATCTTCCCGAGAGAATCCTCAAAACGCTTTAAGCGAAAATCCGTGTCGTGGGTGTAGTAAACAGCCTTATTTAAAGGATCTTCCACTTTTGTCTTACCCGTTTCTCCGTAATTGTAAGTTAACTCAAGCGGCGAATTATTTCCTTCTTGTTGACTCAGAACACGCCCGGAGGAATCATACCCAACGGCATAGGTATTTCCTTTAGGCAAAGTGATTTGGACCAATTTCCCGAAAGAGTTCCCTGATGTGCCATATTGGTAGGTTGTATTGAGCCCTCGAGCATTGGTAAATGTTGTTAAGTAGCCGTTGGAATACCCAAAATTAAGCGTCCGGCCGCTACGGTCCGTAATTTTGGATATCTTAGCTTGAGCTGTTGAGTCCGTATAAGAAAAATTATACTGACGGGCGTTTGTATCTTTCATCCATTCAATCCGTCCTAAGGAATCGGGCCAAATTTGAATGCCGTATCCATTCTTCTCGATAATACTGCGGAGCCTTGCTTCACGCATGTAATCTGAATCAGCATATATTGAAAAAGTATATTTTGTTTGATCCTTTTTCGTTAACGTATAAACACTGGGATCAGCTTCTCTGACAAGCGTGTCGTAAAGTCCTGGCTCATCGGCTGTATACGCACTGCCGCTGACCGCGTAAAAATCATCATTGCCATCCCCCCACTGGACAATGGCCGCGCTGCCATTATCGATTAAACGCACATTGTAATTATGGCTCCAGCCGTAACCTAGAGACCCGTCACTGGCGGAATTATTGGAATTGTAATAGCGCTCAAAGACAAAAGGCATATGGAGTGAATTGACCGATAAATCTTCGTGGTTGTAGCTGGATATCTCTAGAGAACCGGCTGCGGCGTTAATTCCCCATCCGACAAACGCCGATGGCCGATCCGCAGCGAAAGGATTAACTTTTCCATCGGCAGAGACATAAGCGGCAGTTCCGTAATCTTGAAAACTGTAACTATTCTTCGCATTATCCCGCTCAAACTGGCTGATCGTGTAAAAATGATCGCCGTTTTCGCTGTGATAAAGATGATATAGAGCGACTAGCCCTTGGACACTGGAATTATAAACATATCCTGAGACACCTTCGTAAGCATATCCGGTCGTGATCTTACTGTCCTTTTCAGCTTCATCCATTGTGTAAAAATGACTTTTTTCGCTGCCGCTATACAATCGCATTAAGGGAACACTTCCCGTGAATTTTCGATCGGAAATGTAACATTCAATTTTTTCATAATTAAAGTCTTGACCTTTGGCCGTATCCACTTGCGATTGAGTTGTTACATAAAAATGATCTTTGTCAGAGCTATTGTAAAGTCGATACAAGGGGACGAACACAGGTTTAGCGGAAGCATCCACAGGAGTGTAAGTAAAAGAACTTTGCGCTTCAGTCAAATAGGTCCAGCCATTGTAGGCAATGACTTTCCAGTAGTACGTATTCGTCGGGAAATAATTAGAGAAAATTCCAGTCGTTGTTGTTGTATATTCCTTGTTAATCTCCGGCGAACCAAACCCTGAATTATTATCCACCAGTAACACATACTTCGTTGCTCCCGAATACGCCTGCCACTGAAAATTCACATCGCTTGAAGTGATCGTTGTGTTAACCGGATAAGTTAACTGAAGGGATTGCGGGGAAGCATTCACAGAGATCGTTTTAATATACCGATTATCGGAGTCATCGATTTCGGGAATGCGCATGTCGGGGTCTGTCAGCGTTTCTACGGTGTGTGATCCCGCTGAGAGTTTCCCAATATTATAATCCTGCACGAAATAATAAATACTCGGAGAGATGGGAGGATTTGTTATCCAAGATGTCCGATAACCTCCATCCACATACAAATAAGTATAAAAAAAGGCTGACACATCTGCAGAACCATTGTTAATCATGGCCCAATCAACATAAAAATCATCGGTATTATAAAGAGGTGTGGTGTCTGTATTCGTGCCAGTGCTAGTGGACACAACAATCTCATCCGACCAGCCTGAAGGCTGGTAAGGTGTTAAATTGGGCAATGGGGCCGGGTCAATATAGATGAATTTCGTAAAGCTATTGTCACCCTCATTGCTTTCGGTTATCGTATTTGTCGTATCGGTGACAATGGTTAAATTATGATACGACCCCGCTGAAAGTTGTCCCAGAGGATAATCTTGCGCACCTTGCGCGTCTCCTGGATTCATAGGAGTGTCTGTCATCCAGGATTTTTTAACGACTCCATCTACATATAAATCGGTGTAGAAAATGTTAGTAGTAACGGCTGAACCATTATTTGTCACCGACCAATCAATGTAAAGGGTGTCCGTTTCATAAAGAGGTGAATCGTCACGATTAGTTCCTTGTGTTTTGGAAACCACAATTTTATCTGACCAGCCAGAAGGAATATTGGGAGTTAAATTGGGAGTCCCTAAATTTAAGGATGGTTTTGCGCTCTGTCCTGCTTTTCCAGTTGAAATCGTTTTTGCCATCTCAGCAGAAAGATGGGCAGGATTACAAAACACCAAGATGAAAATACTTAATGATATCCAAAATTTTTTATAATATCTTTTCATTTTATTAATCTACTTCCTTTTACTGTAAACTCAGCAGTACCAAAATTTCATCCTGTCCTTTTTCTAACGACTCAAGCGCTTTTCCTAATATGGTGCCTGGCCGAAAGAACGGCTCGCCATCGATCATTTTAGGTTTCGCTTTCATGGCCACACCTTGCTTAGAACTCGTTGTCAGAAGATCTCCTTTGTGGATGGCCCCAAAACTCGCGTCGATTTTGACTTTCACCCGTCCGGTATGGGCAATCATGTATTGGCCTTCCCCGCCATCACCTAAAATAAGTCCGGGTTTGTAAGATACGACCCCAGCGATTTTTGTATCGTTGGGTTTGGTGGAGGCTACCACTTGATTATTATTCTCTTCATCAATCACCACAACCGTCCCAGGTTTTAATTCTTGGGAAGAGGCCACCCACTCCGCCACATCTTGATATTTGGCGTTGATGTTGCCGGAAATTTTTATATTCCCATCGACCTCTAATTTCTCCGTTGGACTCGTCGTCCCAATCCCGACGTTACCGCTTGCTCCAGACGCAGACGTGATAGTCATAGTTGGATAAAAAGGATGGCCACCTCCAGAATTAGTAGCATCAGCAAACCCTAATTGTATTCCTGAAGCATATGAATGTTCGGCAATTGTTAAATAATCGGCTCCGCCTGTTTGAACACCTTGAATATATCGTAAATCATTATCAAATATTAGCTTACTCTGTAAGGTAGCAATCTTGATATTCCCACCACTAACCTCCAACTTATTACCCGGCGCCGTCGTTCCAATCCCGACGTTGCCGTTGGCCTTGTCTATGACTAGCCTATATTGACCTGCATAATCTTTAATATAGAACTTGCCAGGAACCAACCCACTACTCCAGGAGGCACCAATATCCCATTCATAACCAGGTTCCGGGTTTAGACGAAGCCCGGGCTCCCCGCCAGAAGATCTTATCGTGTTAGCGACGTCTAACAAATAAGTTGGCGCCGTTGTCCCAATCCCGACGTTACCAGAAGTATCAATTTTCATCCTCTCTTCTCCATTTGCCACGAAAATCATGTAACTATCTATTCCTGAAGCAATGGCTAACGAGCTATTAGGAGCTGTGGCTTTTATCTCTGCTCCTCCTGCGGAGAGGTAAATATTCCCACTGACATCTAATTTGGCTGCAGGATCCATCTTCCCAATCCCAACATTGCCATCGGTCAATACTGTTATTCTGTCTACACCGCCTGTAGCAATGCGCAGCGGCTTGTAGGAACCAGTGGAACCGTAACTGGAAAACAGAAGGTTATACGCGGAAAGAGCACTTAAGCCGACATCACTGTCATCTGTGGTTGAGTACGCGCTGGATAACGTATCTATGACAGTCAATTTTCTGTTTGGATTCGTCGTCCCAATCCCAACGTTGCCGTTATTTTTAATCCTCATTCTTTCTGTCCAATTCGGGTCTAAAAAATTTGAAAACGACAAATCTCCAGAGCTAAAATCAATACCGAATTTCTGACTATTGTTAGTTTGAAAACCGAGTGTGGCAATAGTTTCTTCTTCGCGAGATCGTCCACGAAGAAGAAGTGTCCGGTCATCTAAATCTTGCGCTTCATCTGAAGCGGTTCCAAAAATACCAGTTCCCAATACATGCAATTTCCCATTTGGACTCGTCGTTCCAATCCCGACGTTGCCTTGATCAAAGTAAATCCCCGTGCCATCGGAAGAGGATTTCCAGTGACTTAAGATATTCGTCAAGCCCGACCCATCCCCTTCGAAGCGAGCGGCTTTCACTAATCCTGTTACCTCCAAATCATTTAATACTTTTCCAGTCCCAGAGCTAAGTAATCCATTCACAATCAAATCCCCTAAAATCGTATCGCCTGTTTTTTGGACAAAATCGTTCTGAATATCATCCTTAGCAATGAGCTCTTTACCTTTTGATTGAACAGAGCCTGTCACCGTTAAGTTTCCGGCGAGCGTTTCATCCCGATCATCGTTTAAATATTTTTCATCGGCGGATGTGGCGGTTAAGAGTTCTTCGTTCGTTTCCCCCACCGTCACTTTGTCGGAGGTGTGAATTTCTCCAGCAACATCTAAAGCCGTCTGCGGAGCGTTGGTACCGATTCCCACATTCCCACTGACCCCATCCGTGTAAATTAAATCTTGCGGCGATTTTTCCTGATCATCCGGATTCGGCACAAACGCGACTCCCTTCGTCACTTGGCTGAGCATCACCCCATCTAAGCTGATTCCTGCCTCCGGTGAGACTGGGACAATTTCAATTTCTATTTTCAAAGACTCTGCTAGACCATTAATCGCTGTGGCTGTTTTAAGAGTGACAAACTTCCACTGTGCATCCGTCAGAGACACAGCCTTCTCCTGTCGATTGACCGTATCGTCGACATACAATTTCACGCTATCTCCAGAGTTTCCCTTCATCCACACCCCTAAGGCGACATTCGAGCCTTCAATTCCCTTCCAGTCCCGAATCTCTTGAGTGAATTTGACAGAACCGTTTACAAAAACACTCACCTGCCCTACTTTGACCTGTGTTAAATCCTCCGGATTATTCAACAAACTCACCTGACCTGTACCCGTAATATCCCACTCCGCCGGAAGTCCTTGCGCTTGATCGAAACTCTCAAACGACCCGTTCCTCACCAAATTGTGAAACGTGAAATATTCCCGCGAGACAGGCGTCTGCGCGTGGGCAGGATCTGTTGGCAAGAAAAAACTGGTTATTGCAAAAATAAAATAAAAAATGATCTTGAGAAAATTTACAGTTCTTTGCATTTAAGCACCTCCTGTTAACTTTGTTTCTTTTTATTCTCCTTTGAAGGAAGATGAATTAATCTAAGAATACATAATTCCATTTTGTATGATTTTTTGGATATATCAAGGGAATTTTTACCATTTTTCTTTGTCAATAATCTTAACTCATTTCTATCTTCTTAAAATCTCCACCGCATCCCTGAGTTCCTGCAGATGCTTGGCTTTAATGAGTGTTTGTCCCGTCATAATGGATTCCCCCCATACTGGGAGACTCGGAATCGCTTGGCCTTGGTCAATTAAATCTTGCCGTGTTTGTTCGATGGCATCGCGCAATTTGGTTATATAGTCTGAAGAGATGGGACTGAGGTTCGCAATCGGATTCTCAAAATCCCAAGCATACATCGATAATTGATACAATTGCCGCAGGTCATCAAGGGCTTGACGTATTTCAATAATATTAGCGGCTTTAAGAAGAGTCACACCGGGTTGGATTGAATCATCCGTGAATTTCTTAGAAAAGGCTGCCGAGAGAATAGTGTCAGAAAATAATTGAAAAGAACAGTTGGTTGATGTGCCGCTGCAACTGGGGCCATTCCAACCAATAAAAGTCGATCCTGCCTCAGCCGCCGCTGTCAAGTTAATCGTTCTGCCACTTACGTAAGAAGCCGATTGAGAAAAACACGTTGTCCCACAATTAATCTTTAAATCATGGCTGGTCACCGAACCCATCCCTGTCCCCTCTTTGGAAAAACTGAGAGTATATGTTTGAATCAATTCAAAATCAATCCGGGCCTTCGTAATCCCATTGCGGCTGTCGGTAATCGGTTTCCCGGTCGTCTTCAGCAGATCTGCGATCTCATCGACGCTCAAAGAGGAATCCATATTGCGTAAAATGGCAAAAGCCCCCGTGACATGGGGTGCCGCCATAGAAGTCCCTGTTTTCTCTGCATAACCATTGCCTGGAACGGCGGAGTCAATCGAGGTCCCCGGGGCTAAAAGATCGAGGTAATCGGCGCTATTAGAACTTGATCGGACCGTATCATCCTTTTGCGTATTACCCACACTAATGGCGGTAGAAATACACGCTGGAAAACTTAAGCCCGTTGAGGAACTACTATTTCCCGATGCGATCACCGTGGCAATACCAGCACTTTTAAGTTGATCAATCGTTGTTTTTGCCGAATACTGATCACAAGGTTCTTGATAGGTTGAGGTTGACCCTAAACTTAAATTAGCCGAGGCCGCCGAATAAACAGAATCTAAACTTAAGACATATTCCAAACCCGCCATCCAATCCGAAGTATAAGACAGTATGCAGGGCGAATTGCCCGAACAGGAATCATCATCAAAACGGGAAAACACTTGGATGGCTATCATATTTGCATCTTTGGCTACACCATTAAGGATCACGCCGCTATGGTTTCCATTTTTACCAGATGCAATCCCAGCTACATGCGTCCCGTGATCGCATCCTGATATCTCCGAGCACGGCGGGGCTGAACCAGGGCCAGTTTGTGTAACCTGTCCATTGGGACAAAGAGAGGTTGGCCCGCTCGAGAAACAGGCCTCTGCGACAATTTTCCCAGCGAACATCTGATGATCCTGATCAACACCTGAATCTAAAATGGCCACCACTTGGTCTTCTGCTGTGTAACCTTGCTGCCAAACATCGTCCGCATTAATAAGCGGGATTGAGTCATCAAGGGTTGGCGGGACAAGAAAATCTTCTTCGATAGAAACCACATCAGGATTTTGAATGATCTTTCGAAGAGTCTCCTCATCGACTTCCATGGCAAAAGCAGGTGTATAAATAAACCGTCGAATCAAACGCGGGCGATAGAGGCTGATGCTTTGAAGAAATTCTTTCTCTTGATCTTGAATCCTTCGAAGGTATTCGTCATTCCATAAAGAAGAAGCTAAGGATTCTTTTTGGGCAATAGTCAAAATAATCCGCATGGTCCCTTTACTTTTTATCTTGTTGAGGAGATCGTTATATTTTATTTGACTTTCTTTTGATGCGGCGTAAACAACCTCGCTTAAAGAGGCGGCCATCATCCCTGAAAAAAGACTTAAAAATATTACTTGCTTAAAAAAACACTTCCATTTTCTCTGCTCAATCTTCATGAAGCTCCTTTTTATTGCAATGAAAGAAGGACCAAAATTTCACCTGAGCTTTCTTACGTAATAAACTCCAAAAAATCCCCCTGATGAATATTCATAAAACGCGCGTTAGGGTATTGAGTCAGCCAGTCTTTCGGCGCGGCCTTATTTTTTTTCTGCCAAGAAATCTCGTAACCAAAAAGCTGTCCCTCCCTTTCTTCCACCCAGTCAATTTCTTTTTGATCGTACGTACGCCAAAAATAATTGTTAGAGATAATCCCTGAATACGCCTGTTTTTTCAGCCGTTCGATAACGATATAATTTTCCCAGAGCATGCCAACATCATCCCTTAAAGAAAGAGGGTTGAAATTATTGATGAGCGCATTACGAATGCCAGGATCATAAAAATAATACCGGGAAGTTTTTGTGACTTCTTTACGTAAATTCCGGCTGAATCCCCGGATATTGATTAAGACAAAAGATTGTTCTAAAAGATCCAGATAACGTTCGACTGTTTTTTGATTTAATTGAAGGCTTACGGCTAATTCCGTATGAGAAACCTCTTTGCCGATCTGAAAGGTTAAAAGCGTTAAAAGATCGCGGATTTTTTTGGGACGCCTCACTTTTTCTAATTCCAAAATATCCCGATACAAATAAGAATCGACTAATTCCCTTAAATATTCTTGCTTATCCTCTAACTTGGGAAGCCGCTGGATTTCAGGGTAACACCCGTAAATAAGCGTTGATTCCAAAGAATCAAGATAAGCGCTGGAACCTTTTGTGTCAATGAGTTCTTCGGCTGAAAGTGGATAAATATGGATCGTCTTCTTTCTTCCGGTCAGCGGTTCTCCGACATCTTGAGCTAAAGAAAAGGATGAGGAACCGCTGGCAATAATAGCTATTTCAGAAAAATGATCCACCATTAATTTTAAACAAAGGCCGATCTCTGGCACATGCTGGGCCTCGTCAATAATCAGGATTCGGCTTGTTCCAATCAAACCTTTGAATTGTTCGATGGATCGGGAAGTGAGCTGTTTTTGAATGATAGCTTGTTCTCCATTAAGAAAACTTTTGATCCCATCAACAGAAGAATCTTCCAACAGCTGTTTAAGCAGTGTTGTCTTCCCCACTCTACGCGGACCATAGAGAAGCAACACTTTCCCTGGCTCTAACTTGCTCTTTATCAATTCAAATGGTTTTCTTTTTATTATATCCATAACGCTTGAATATGTTATATTTTGAGTATTATGATACTCAAAATATAACATATTCACACAATATTGTCAACATTACTGCAGACTTAAGAGTACCAAAATTTCCCCTTCGCCTTTTTCTAACGACTCAAGCGCTTTTCCTAATATGGTTCCGGGCTGATGAAATGCGCGACCTTTAATTTCAATGGCTTCGGATTTCATGGCCACACCTTGTTTAGAACTCGTTGTCAGAAGATCTCCTTTGTGGATGGCCCCAAAACTCGCGTCAACTTTAACTTTCACGCGTCCGGTATGGGCAATCATATACTGTCCTTCACCGCCATCACCTAAAATAAGGCCGGGTTTGTAAGAAACGACTCCAGCGACTTTTGTATCGTTGGGTTGCATGGAGGCTACCACTTGATTATTATTTTCTTCATCAATCACAACGACCGTCCCCGGCCTTAATTCTTGAGAAGATGCCACCCATTCGGCGACATCCTGATATTTTGCGTTGATGTTGCCGCTGACATTGATATTCCCCACTACATCCAAAGCTTGTGTTGGACTCGCTGTTCCAATCCCGACGTTGCCGTTATTAGTTAAAACTAATTTTGTCCCTGAATTGTTTCCGGCTGTGATCAAATTCCCGGCAGCACCTCCATCTGTCCAATTACTTAATAATTTTAATGTGCTATAGTTGGGAGAGGGTGAATTGTTAATAAATAAAGCATCCGAATCTACAGAGCCACCGCCTGTATCTACTTGTAATTTAGCGGTTGGCGCCGTCGTTCCAACGCCGACATTCCCATTCACCATATCCATATACATCCGTGTTGCCGTATCTTCTGAATTTCGAAATTGAATATTTTGACCACCGCCTGCATTGTCGCCATAGACAAAAGGATTCGCTCCATTGGGGTTTTGAACGATAAAACGTCCTGGGACTCCATTTGCCGCCGCAGCCATGATATTTCCTTGAACATGGAGTTTATGTAGCGGACTCGTCGTTCCAATTCCGACGTTACCGGAATTAGTTATCACCATTTTTTCACTGCCGCTTGTAGCCAGAGACATGCTGTCAGTTACGTGACTGTATGCGATCATTCCTGCTTTACCATTTTCATCGCTGAAGGCGTATTGTGATGTTTTATTTGACGGGGCTACCAGTTCGATTTCAGCGTGATCCGTATTCTCAATGCCTAATACTGTATACCCGCCATAGGTATTACTCACACCGTCCCCAATCTGCAAACGAACACTTGGGCTCGTCGTCCCAATCCCGACGTTGCCAGCCGAAGTTATTCTCATAGCTTCCCCCGCCCCTGGGAAAAAACGAATTCCTTGCCATAGAGCACTCGAACCAATATCGATGAGAGGATCAGTCGTAATGCCAAGGATCTGGTGTGTTCCATCACGCATAATCTTACCCCCGGTATCAGCACTAAAGGTAAGGGAACCCGTACCGAGATCCAACCGTGTTCTGGGCGCTGTCGTCCCAATTCCGATGTTACCTGAAATATCGATTCTCATCCTCTCTTCGTCATTTGTATTAAAAATCATGTAACTATCTATTCCTGAAGCAATGGCTAACGAGCTGTTAGGAGCTGTGGCTTTTATCACTGCTCCTCCTACAGAGAGATAAATATTCCCACTGACATCTAATTTAGCTATTGGCGTCGTCGTCCCAATCCCAACGTTGCCTTGATCAAAGTAAATCCCCGTGCCATCGGAAGAGGATTTCCAGTGATTTAAGATATTCGTCAACCCTGAACCATCTCCTTCAAATCTTCCGGCCTTCACCAATCCTGTCACTTCTAAATCATTTGACACTTTACCTGTATTTAAGGTAAGTAGTCCCTACACAATCAAATCGCCCAAGATCGTATCGCCGCCTTTCAAGTCCACATAACGGCTATCGGCCGCGGGCTCGGTTAAAACTTTAGCCCCATCGGACAAAATTTCATCAAAAACATCAAGCGAACCATCAATCGTGAGACTCCCTTCCAGCAATTCATTCTGATTTGAATTTAAATATTTGCTATCCGCCAACGATCGGGTCATGAGCTCTTCGTTATTCTCCCCCACCGTCACTTTGTCAGAAGTGTGAATTTCGCCCGCCACATCTAACGGCGTTTGTGGGGCATTCGTTCCAATCCCAACGTTACCACTCACCCCATCCGTGTAAATCAAATCTTGCGGGGATTTCTCCTGATCGTCGGGATTTGGTACAAACACGACTCCCTTCGTCACTTGGCTGAGCATCACGCCGTCTAGGCTGATTCCTGCGGCGTTTAAGACAATTTCAATCTCTACTTTCAAAGACTGCGCTGAAGCATTAATCGCTGTAGCTGTTTTAAGTGTGACATACTTCCACTGCGCATCTGTTAAAGACACAGTTTTTTCCTGTCGGTTCACCCCATCATCGACAAATAATTTCACAGTATCGCCTGAAGTCCCTTTGACCCATGCCCCTAACGCGACATTCGAGCCTTCAATTCCCTTCCAGTCCCGAATCTCTTGAGTAAACTTAACCGGCCCGCTTAAATTTAAACTGACCGATCCCACTTTCACCTGTAACGGATCACTGAGCAAACTCACCTTGCTTGGATCGTTAATCGTCCACTCCGCCGGAAGTCCTTGCGCTTGATCGAAACTCTCAAACGACCCGTTCCTCACCAAATTGTGAAACGTAAAATATTCCCGCGAGACAGGCGTCTGCGCGTGGGCGGAATTTCCTTGAAAAAATAAAAATATCAACAGCATTCCTAAAAAAATAGGTCCATAAAAATAGTTGTGTCTTCTTTTCACAAGGAATCCTCCAATTTTGCAAGAAAATTTTTACTTAACAATTTCAAACATTAATGACAATTATAAAGGGAATGGCAAAACATGCAACCGTTTTTTTAACAGCCTCTGATCGATAATTTGAGTTTTGTAAAGAGAAATCTGCATCGGCGAAATAGTCTTACTTAAAGCAATCTCAACTACTTCTCTGTTGTGGTCTTTACACAAAATTAACCCAACCGATGGATTTTCATGGTCAAGTTTAATTTTCCGGTCAAGAGCCCCCAGATAAAACTGCATTTTCCCCACATATTCCGGTTGAAACTTACCAATCTTTAATTCTACCGCGACCAGACAACGTAAAATACGATGATAAAAGACAAGATCAATCTTAAAATCCTCACCGCCCACGCAAACAGGATATTCCTCCCCGACAAAGGTAAAATATCGGCCAAACTCAAGAAAAAATTGCTTCAAATTCCCAACAATGGCTTTGCGAAGGTTTTTTTCTGAAAAACCATCTTGCAACCCTAAAAAATCCAGAAGATATTCATTCTTAAAATGCGTCAAAGGATCTGTTTCTTTTGTTTTAGAGACAATTGTTCGCGGCTTTCTGGAAAGCATATACCGCTCAAACAGGGCTGAATCTATCTGCCTTTCTAGTTCTCTGAAGCTCCATCGTTCGTTTATACAAGTTTTAATATAAAATTCTTTTTCTCCGATGCTCTTTGCCGTATGCAAAATAAGAATATTGTGTGACCAAGACAATTCTCTCAACAGTGTTGAGAGTTTTTCGTTACTTTGATAGGTTTCATACATCTGTTTCATCCGCCAAAGATTCTGAGCGGACAATCCCTTCATCCCGGCGAATTCTCTTTGCAAATCTTCGGCTAATTTCTCGACAACCCCGTCACCCCATTTCAGCCGCTCCTGTTTTTCGACAATGGCCCTCCCGATATCCCAATAAAGCAAAATCAATTCTTTATTAACCGCGCGATAGGCTTCATACCGCGACTGGAGTATACGATCCTTTATCGTTTTAAAAAACTTTTTATAATCTGTACTTTTTATGATATTCATCTCCCTGACCTCAAATATTTATTTTTTTTACTGCAAACTCAACAGCACCAAAATTTCCCCTTCACCCTTTTCTAACGACTCAAGCGCTTTCCCTAATATCGTGCCGGACCTAAAAAACGGCTCGCCATCGATCATTTTAGGTTTGGCTTTCATCGCCACACCTTGCTTAGAACTCGTTGTCAGAAGATCGCCTTTGTGAATGGCCCCAAAACTCGCGTCGACTTTGACTTTCACGCGTCCGGTATGGGCGATCATATATTGGCCTTCCCCGCCATCACCTAAAATAAGTCCGGGTTTGGCAGAAACGACTCCTGCCACTTTCGTATCCTGCGGCTTGGCAGAAGCCACAACATGATTATCATTCTCTTCATCAATTACCACGACCATCCCCGGTTTTAACTCTTGAGAAGATGCCACCCACTCCGCCACATCTTGATATTTGGCATTGATGTTGCCGGAGACATTAATATTTCCGACAACATCCAGGGCTTGCGTGGGATTCGTCGTCCCAATCCCGACGTTGCCGGAACTTTTGATAATCATATTTGTTACTGTCCCATTTTCATTTCTTATTGCCAATTCATGCCCTCTTGTATTTATGGCAGTCATTCCCTCGTCTTCATATATTTTTGTTGCCGAGCCTAACAAAATATTTCCCGCAACCTCCAATTTTTCTCGAGGCGTCGTCGTCCCAATCCCGACGTTGCCGGTCGTATCTTGAATATAGAATCTCTGAGCAAAACATATATCCCCGGGACTGCCATCGCACTCACTCCCATCACCTGTAGCGTCGTTATATTCACCGATATAAAAACCCTTGGCTAATGTTCCACTGTAATTATTAGATGCCTGCATATACCAAGTATGACTCGGGCTTCCGGCCTCAGTGGTGTTAGTGTAAGTTTTTAGGAAATAACCACTGCGCTTATCTGAAAGAGTAGCATGTTGTTTAATAGTCATAAAAGCCATAGTAGAACCTAAATCACTAATTACTAATGGATACTCAGGCGCCGTCGTCCCAATCCCAACGTTGCCGGTGGCGTCAATTAAAAGACCCGCCGAAAGGGTTGCCGGTCTCAAAAACAGTTTCCCGGGGTTTTCACCATTGGCGGCAACGAGATCCACCTGCCCCAAATTGCTTTGAATCCTCAAATTGCCTGTGTTTGAGCCATCGAATTTCGCAACATCGTCAGTATTACTCACAACATGCAATTTCCTTGTCGGACTCGTCGTCCCAATGCCGACATTATTCCCTCCGGCATTCAGAATGAGGTCAGAACTTGATGTCTGTATTTTGTTGGCACCTACTACCATTTGTGCCCCACTACCCGCAGTATCTTGAATAAGGATACGATAGTCCGTAGAAGGTCCGAAGTTATCAGTACTTGAATTAGTTAACCTTAACTGTTTTGAAGTAATAACCCCCGTATAATCCGAAGGGTTTGGCCCAGCGAGATTTAGACCAACAATCAAATTCTTTACGAGTTCTAATTGTTGGGTGGGCGCCGTCGTCCCAATCCCGACGTTGCCACTGCTATCGATAAAAAACCGCGCTTGTGCAGCATTGGCATCCCCGATATTGAAGGAACCGTCCGTGCGGGAATGTATCTCCCACGTGCGTCCTGACGGACTGGTAGATGTGAGTTCGATCGCAGTGTTTGATGAACTTTCAAGATCTAGTAGTTGGCCAGGCGCCGTCGTCCCAATCCCGACGTTGCCGTTATTGTAGTAGATATTCGAATCCTGCGTCAGCCAAGGGCTCGCATTAAACGGCGAACCATCTTTGGTAAAATTCTTCGCATTCACAGAACCATCAGCGAGAATAGAAAAATTGTTTCCATAAATATTATTCCCTCTCAAATAGACACTCGTCCCTGTCCCATCACCTAAAAAAATATCCGGCGAATAAATAAATGTTGCATGAGAGGTGCTGGGAATAAGAAAATTTCGCGCGCCTTGTAATTTAAGATAAATTTCGTCATCCTGCCAGCCAGAAGAACCAATTTGAATATTACCCGTTGTCCCATCCCCAATCTTCAAAAGTCCCTGAACAATCAAATCGCCTAAAATCGTATCGCCTGTTTTCTTGACAAAATCGTTCTGGATATCATCTTTAGCAATAAGCTCTTTGCCCTTCGCTTTAACAGAACCTGTCACAGTTAAATTTCCTTGAAGAGTCTCATCCCGATCACTGTTTAAATATTTTTCATTGGCGGATGTGGAAGTCAAAAGTTCTTCGTTAGTTTCTCCCACTGAAATTTTATCTGAGGCGTGAATCTCTCCCGCAACATCTAAAGCCGTCTGCGGAGTGTTGGTACCGATTCCCACATTCCCACTCACTCCATCCGTGTAAATTAAATTTAGCGGGGATTTTTCCTGATCATCCGGATTCGGAACGAACGCGACTCCCTTCGTCACTTGACTGAGCATCACCCCATCTAAGCTGATTCCTGCCTCCGGTGAGACTGGGACAATTTCAATTTCTATTTTCAAAGACTCTGCTAGACCATTAATCGCTGTGGCTGTTTTAAGAGTGACAAACTTCCACTGTGCATCCGTCAGAGACACAGCCTTCTCCTGTCGATTGACCGTATCGTCGACATACAATTTCACGCTGTCTCCGGAATTTCCTTTCACCCACACCCCTAAGGCGACATTCGAGCCTTCAATTCCCTTCCAATCCCGAATCTCTTGAGTGAATTTCACAGAGCCGTTTACAAAAACACTCACCACTCCTACTTTCACCTGCAACGGATCATTTAAAAGGCTCACCTTACTTGGATCCGTAATCCCCCACTCCGCCGGAATCCCCTGCATTTGATCAAAACTCTCAAACGAGCCGTTCCTTACCAGATTGTGAAACGTAAAGTATTCCCGCGAGACGGGCGTCTGCGCGTGGGCGGGCTGGCCTAAAATAAAACCCGCGGCAATAAAAATTATTCCCAAAATAATCCCTTTAGCATAAACTGTTCTTTTCATCTTTTAGGCCTCCAATTTTTAAAATCATCCCATGGAATAAACGGATTGAATGGTTTCTTTAATAGCCTGAGAATCAAAAATTCTTAATTCACCTTTATCCTCAAGAAACCGCTCAACATCTTTTTTGACAACAGTAAAGTCAATTTTTGAGACATGCTCTAAAAGAAATTCCTTAAAATTATCAGGCGTGATCTTAAGGTCGATCCCTTGCGTTTGTTCAATCGCGTTATTCAAAAGCAGGAAATTTGGCTTGATCCTTTTACCCATATACCAAATAAAATCATAAAAATCCCTTCCCTTGACATAGGTGCGAAAAAAACAGGCGCTCAATTTACCCGCGTACAAAGAGGCTAGATCGTAATGGACAATATTTAATAAATAAATTTTGTTAACAATCGTGCGGACAGATTGAGAGCCGTCGGGAGGATTCGTATCAACGTCCAATTTAATGGAAAGTTTTTGAGAAGCCAATGGCGAAAGACCCAATTCCTTTAAGAGCCCAGGGAACTTTAACAGGATACTCTTGACATTTCTTTCTGTTTTGAGGGTTGTCTCTAAGGGCAACCCGTAAAGAGGAAATGATTTCCGCAATTGAGTATTTAATTTTTCAATGTCAAAATCTTGGCCAGGCAAAGAAGAAAAATTAAGGTCCTCGGAAAAACGTCTTAAATCAAACAGGATTCTTAGAGCCGTGCCGCCGACAAAAGCGATGGAATCAAACCATTTCTTCTCGTCGAGAAATTTTAGACAAAGAATCTGCAAAAATTCTCTTGTCCGGTGCACTTTCTCCTGCGAAGACATTTTTTCCGTAAACTGCTGGCTAATGACATCAATCATTTCTCTTCCTCAATCATTTGACAAAAAGCTTGAACGACCTTCATCAGTTTCTTATTCTCAAACAATGCCCCTAAATTTTTAAGTTTCGTGGAGCTTAAATCTTCAAAATTCTGAAAACGGTAAGAATTTAAAAAGATATCCTTAAAATTACGCGCGAAGCGGCCTAAATTTAAATACAAAAAATCTACGACGGCCTTCTCCGGCTCAGCCATCAAAAAAGAAAATCGCCCCTCTCCCATTCTTTGAAAACCACGGAAAGCCTTCGGCTGAATATGTTGATAAGTAAAGTTTCCAAAGTCATTTTTAAATTGCATTGTTTTACGCGTCGTGATCGAGGTGACGGCAATGACTCTCTCTGGGATAAGAGAGTAAGAATTTAAGGCATATTCGAGACTCACGTAAGAAGGTTCATACAAATGATTAGCGATATAAGAAAGGTCTGGATCGAAAACACGGTCATTTTCATTGAAAAGATAAAATCCTTTTCGCAGGCGGATAAGAAGCCCTCTTTTTTCCCAGCGCTTCAATTGATTTCTTAAACTTTGATCGTCTTGAGCCCCTTGGAGGACATCATGGCTGGTAATGAGCGGTAGATTCTTAAATTGACTCTTAAATTGCTGATAATTCATATTATTTCCTTATCTAATCTTAAATGATTATTTACAGAAATAATATAACATATTTTGGCCTAATTTCAAGAGAATTCATAGCATTAAGTTAACATATTCGCTAAGTTAATGTAACAAAAATGTGATATTTTATTCTTACTCAATGGCCCGAACCGCACCTAGAAAATCATTAATATGCGCGGCTTTGACTCATAACTAATTGTTATTTGCATAGAGCGCAAATCCTCCGTTGGAATCTCCAGAAGGATTACTTACAATATTATTACCAACCACCACTTCATTTGAAGAGCCGCTTTCTTCAATTTCGTAGTCACCATTATTATATTCTGGCTACCAATCAGAACACCCGCGTTTGAGACACTCGCACTGTTGGCTCGAAACCTAGCAATAACATTTGATGCTTCTAATCCTTCCCAGTCTCGGATCTCTTGAGAAAAATTAACCGGCCCGCTTAAATTTACACTATTTTATCTATTTCTATCCCCTAATAAATTTTCTCGTAAAAAATTTAGGAAAAACAGCCGTTTGATTCTATAATGAGCTTAGTTATGACCACTAAACAAGTTTGGATGTGCTTTTTAACGCTGGGCATTACCTTACTGACTGCCTACGCGGCTTCACCAAGAGCCCAAGAAATATGGTTTAACCCGCGAGAATCTACACCGCCTAATCCCCTTTTGCTCGAAGGAAATCCTTTCCCTGTCCCAGAAACAGCTCAACTGCCACCCTTCTCTCCGCGACGCAGTTTTTATATTCAAGCAGCGGAGAATTCATCGGAGGAAGTTCAAAAGACTCTTACCCATCTTAAGCCTGGTGATCAATTAATTCTTGAACCAGGGATTTATGAAGGTCCTTTTCATATTGATGCTCACTGTCAGGAAGGCACAAAAGAATCTCCCATCGAAATTCTCGCGGCCAAAGGCGCAATTATTACGGTATCTTCTCCCGATCGCTTCAAAAAATTTTCTCGCGAAGAAAAGAAATCTCCATTGCTTACCATCGAACGCTCGGGATGGCGGATTAGCAACCTTGAAATCAACGCTCAAAACGGTATGGCGGCCATTGGCATCAGGGCAAAAGATATTCTTATCCAAAACTGTCATGTGCATGACGGCCGATCGAGTGGCATAATCATTGGCCCTCAAAGTAAAAATGTTACGATCACCGGCTGTCAGATCCACCATTTTATTCACCCTGAAGTCAACAAAGACGCTCACGGGATTATGATTCACGCCGGGACTAACAACATTCAAATCATTAACAATGCCATTTACAGTAACTCAGGTGATTCTATTCAAGTGATCGGGCCGGAACAATCGGAAAAAGCTGATGAAAAATTATTTTCTCCGGCACAAAAAATTTTCATCTTAGCTAATCTGATGCATGATGACCGTGAAAATGCCGTGGATATTAAATCTTCCCGCGATATTACCATCCGTTCCAACCGCATTTATGGTTATAGGCCTTCGCGAACTTCAAACGGTGAGGGGATTATTGTTCATTACGACGTTGAAAATGTTTTAATAGAGGGGAATTATATCGCCGATACAAATTTAGGAGTAGTCGTTAATCGCGGGTCAATTGGCCCTAAACGCTCGGCAGGCTTCCCTAAAAAAATAACGATCCAGCGCAATTTTATTGAAGGAACTGGCCAGGATGGGATTTTGACCTTTGACAGTCACGATGTCAAAATTCTTAACAATATTGTTTCCGGTTTTGCTTCTGGAATTTCGGTTAAAGGGAAACCACCGCAGACACAAAATATCACGGTGGAAAATAATATCGTTGACCAGAAGCTGCGGTCAGCCGCCAGTTGGTAGTGTCAAAAGAGTAATGGAAGAAAAATGAATGGTAATCTGCATGACAATATTGGTGTATACTCCGGCGACAAGATCATCGAGCATAATTCCTTTTGCCCCAGGGAGTTCTTCCAATTTATTGGTGGGATAAATCTTAAACATATCAAAGGCGCGGAAAAGAAAAAACGCGGTCACCCATACCGAAAAACTTAAAGGCAGCATAAAGAAGGCAATAAAACTTCCCGCGACCTCGTCAATCACAACGCAGGATGGATCTTTTTTTCGCGCGATTTCTTCCATGCGCGTACTGACCAAAAATCCAATAATTGTGATCAGCCCAAAGACCGCGACATAACAAAATATGTTTGAGGAGAATATTAAGGAAAGAAGCGCCCCAGCAATGCTCGCCATACTGCCTGGGGCCACAGGGATATATCCTACGTAAAAAAAAGTCGCGCAAAGTTTAGTAAGCTTGTCGGACATAGATGAATCGGCCATAATGCCAGAAATACCAAATCCCTGAAAAAAGAGTTGAAAAAACAACAATCAGCATGAGAGCCTGAATTCCATACTGCCAGCCTAAAAATAGACTAGGTGTGGCATGAAAAAAATGAATCTCTTGTAAAATAAGAAATACCAGAATAAAATAAATAGCAACAATCTGTGAGACGGTTTTGTATTTCCCCGCCTTTTCCGCAGGTAAAATATGGCCGTTTCTCATCGCCGCGAGCCTCACGCCAGTAATAATCACCTCTCTTAAAAAAATAACACCAAACATCCACAAAGCGATAAGATGCATCTGCGTGAAAACAAAAAAAGCCGAAAGGATTAAAAATTTGTCGGCCACCGGATCCATCAATTTCCCGAAATTACTCACCCCATTGTACTTTTTGGCAAAATAACCGTCAAAAAAATCAGTACAAGAAGCGACCACAAAAATAAAAAAAGCAAAGCCTTTGAATAAAAGCCCTTGCTTAAAAATAAAAGCTAAAAAAACAAGGGTTAACAGAATCCTAAGCACCGTTAGAACATTAGGCAGTTTGCTCATGCGAGTTCTCCCTGCAAATCATATTCGTAAGCGTCGGTAATGCGGACTTGCGCGAAATCTCCCGGATTTAATTTTTGGGATGATTGAACATACACCACTCCATCTACCTCCGGGGCATCATATTCACTGCGACCAAGATAGACATTATCTTTGCCGGCTTCCTGCTCATCAATTAATACCTTTAAATTTTTTCCGACGAATCTCTGATGAGCTGTCTTGGAAATATCTTGTTGCAATTTCATAAGGGCGTCTAATCTTTTCTTTTTAACTGAAGTCGGCACTTGATCGGACATACTGTAAGCAGGCGTTCCCTCTTCGGGAGAATACACAAAGACTCCTACTTTTTCAAAACGGGTTTCTTGAACGAATCTTAAGAGTTCTTCAAAATTTTCTTCTGTTTCTCCGGGTAACCCCACAATAAAAGTCGTCCGCAAACTGGCCTCAGGGATTTTTGTCCTCATTTTTTTAATGAGAGTCTTTGTCCTTGTCGTTGTAATACCGCGGTTCATGCTTAAAAGTAAATTGTCACTAATGTGCTGCAAAGGCATATCGATATATTTACAAATTTTTTCTTCACTCGCGATCACCTCAATTAACTCATCGGTAATATGCGCTGGAAAGGTATAAAGAAGCCTGATCCATTCAATATTTTTGGTTATCTTGACAATTTCTTTAAGAAGCCGTGCCAGACTCTTCTCGCGATAAATATCCATGCCATAGGCGGTAATATCCTGGCCAATAATATGAATCTCTTTTACCCCGCGATTATCCAGCTGTTTTATTTCTTCCAGGACAGATTCAGTTGCGCGTGAAGTAAATTTGCCCTTAATTTTTGGAATAATGCAAAAACTGCAATGATTGTAGCAACTCTCGCAAATTTTCAGGTAAGCGAAATGTTTGGGAGTCAGCGAAACTTGTGGAGGGATTTTTTCTCTTTCTAATGTTTGGACGCCGATAACCGCATCGACTTCTTTAAATTCAGCTTCTAATTCTTTAGCGTAACGCTCTGCCAAACACCCGGCCACAATAATTTTTTTTAGCTTGCCCTTTTTCTTAAGCTCTATTAAATCTAAAATGGCATTGATGGATTCTCTCTTAGCTTCCTCAATAAAACCGCAGGTGTTCACGATAGCGACATCCGCGTTTTTAATATCGACGATGCGATTCCCCTGCCGCTTCAACTTCCCTAAAATTGTTTGAGAGTCCACCAAATTGCGAGCACACCCTAAATTAATAAGGCCTATTTTCTCGTCCCTACCAATCCTCTCGGTAAAAAAATCTTTTGTTGTTTTGGCCACCACTTTATTTCACGACCTTCAACCCATCTTTAGCAATAATAACCATTTTGGCTTTTCGGTCAGCCCTGCCCAACGTTCCAATCATTCTTCCATTGAGCTCAAATTCTAATTGATTCAAATTTTTACCGGAAATTTCAATTTTATCATTGGCTTTCCATGTCTCAACATCCCCTACGCTTAACGTCCCTTGAAATACCGTCTGTCCATCCGCCTTAACATTCAGCCAACTATTTTTACGAGCGCGCAGAGTTAAAGAAATATTGGTGACGGGCTGCGAAGCGCCGGATGTTAGCGCTTCAGAAGCTATTTTTTTTTTCTCTTGGGCGGCATCTCTTTTAGGCTTTTCGCTTTTTTGTTCTTTTTGACTAGTAATTTCTTTTTTAGCCGTCTTAGACGGCCAATGGTTTGTTGCGAAGGTTATCGCTTTCCACGTAAAAATAATCCCCGCGCAAACAGCTAAAAATATTAAGAATTGTCGTTTCCTTGCCTTTGTAAAAAAATGGACGAACCATTGCTCAAACTCCCAAGATTCTTTCGCTGGGTTGGGATACTTTGGCAGAGATTCTTTTTCTTGAACCTCCGCGCCCAAAACTTCCCCAACATTCATATTTAAATATTGAGCGTACATTTTGACAAACCCACGGTAGTAAAAAGGAGAAATCGTGCGGACTGTGTATCCTTCTTCGATGGCCTTTAAAACATCCAAAGGAATTTTCGTGGATTCGTGGATAGATTCCAGAGTAAACCCTCGCAATTCTCTTGCTTTTTTTAAAATTAAACCTTTGGACGGAGGAATTTCCTTTTTCGATGGAATTTCTTCCGCTAATATTTCATTGTTGAGTTGATTCGGCATGCTGAGACTGTTCCTCTTTATTTTTCATATTATCTAATAACCATTTTTCGCGGTCAACAAGAATCTCCCTTGGCTTACTTCCCACGTAAGGCCCAACGAAACCATTCTGCTCCATCATATCAATAAGCCTTGCCGCGCGCGTGTATCCTAGACGCAATCGTCTCTGCAAAATAGAAACAGAGGCTTGATTCGTTTCCATGACAAGACAAACGGCTTCATCGTAAAATTCATCTTCCTCCTGCTCCACCCCGGGGGTGGAACCGGTATGCTGTTTTAAAATATTCTCGTCATAAATAGGCTTTTGCTGATCCTTGATAAATTGAATAACATTTTGGATCTCTTCATCTTTAACAAAACTACATTGGCCTCGAATAGGTTTAGCATTGCCGGGCTTCATAAAAAGCATATCCCCTTTGCCTAAAAGTGTTTCCGCTCCATTCATATCAAGAACTGTTCTCGAATCCACCTTCGAGGCTACTTTAAAAGAAATACGGGCCGGAAAATTAGCTTTAATAATCCCAGTAACAACATCGACCGAAGGCCTCTGAGTTGCTAAAATAAGATGGATACCCACAGCCCTCGAGAGTTGAGCCAGGCGGGTAATGGAACTTTCCACCGTTTTCGCCGAAACCTGCATCAGATCGGCTAATTCATCGATAATCACAACGATATACGGCATCCTTTTGCCCTTTTCATTGTAGGCTTTGATATTGCGAACGCCTTCCTTGGAGAGGATTCTGTAACGTGATTCCATCTCCATCACGACCCAATTAAGAACGCCCGCTGCCTTTCTGATGTCTGTCACGACGGGACAAAGAAGATGGGGAAGATCATTATACTGCGAGAGCTCCACCATTTTAGGATCGACCATCACAAATTTAATTTCATTGGGCGTCGCGTTAAAAAGCATGGAAGTAATAATGCCATTAACGCACACTGTTTTCCCAGACCCTGTTGTTCCGGCAATCAAAAGATGAGGCATCTCCGCTAAATCGGCGATCATCGGCGTGCCGGTAATGTCTTTCCCTAAAGCCAACGTCAATTTAGAACCAAGGGAACGGAATTGACTATTCATTAGAACTTCTTTTAAATAAACACTGGCCGAAGAGCGGTTAGGGACTTCAATACCAACCCTATTCTTGCCCGGGATAGGCGCGACAATGCGTACTGTCGACGCTCGCATCGCTAAGGCAATATCATTTTCAAGAGTCGTAAATTTCTGAACTTTAACGCCGGGAGCGGGTTCTAATTCGTAACGGGTAATGGCTGGGCCTTGCTCAATATCAGCCACTCGAGCGTCAACTCCGAAGCTAGATAACGTGGCCTCTAAAAGTTTTGCCCCGTTCATTAAATCATTTTGAAGCTTATTTGTTGGGATATGCACAGGACTAGCCAAAAGATCAAAAGAGGGGAGATGATATTCTCCTTCAATCAACGGAATTTCTTCTCTCTCTTCATTCTTTTCTTGAGCGGAAGATTGATTGATGGATATTCTAGGTTTTAAAGGCGGGAACAACGCTGGTTTTTTTTCAGCGACTTCATCCTTTGGATTATCTTTGACTTTCTTTTCTTCCCTTTTCTCGTTCTTCTCTTTATTTTCCTCTTTCGCGCGGAGCACTTTCGCTATTTCTCTCTCCCTTGATTCTCTTTCTGTTTTTTTCATTACGTTTTGCTTAAAGAAAAACGTAAGATCCTGAAAAGACGCTCCTAACTTTAATACAAATGGCGCGAGCAAAAATTCCCCCGTCAAGACAAGAGATAATATCCCAAGAATCATTAAAACTAAATAAGCGATTTTTCTGTCAAGATTGTAAAGAAGAAATTCCGAAAAAATAAGCCCAACAATTCCCGAGCGCTCAAAACGAGCTTCACTCGCCTGATTGCCCAGCATGCTAAAAAAAGCGCTGACGACAAAAATAAGAACGCCTAACCCAATAAATTTGTAAATGGAGAAATCGATCTTGCGGGATAAAAATTTGTTCCAGCTCCAAAAGAATAAAAAAACCACAAGGACGTAGGAACTATGTCCCATAATAAAGAAAAGGATTCCCGCGAAATAGGCGCCAACGATGCGAATTAAATTGTGTGGAGGCGTGTAAGGGTGCGAGGTATACCACGGAAGATCTTCGGGGACAAAAGAAATCAGGCTGGCCAGCAGGATCATACCAACGGCTAAAATAAGAATGGCTTTTATTTCATTGATATGCTCTTGCTTCATGGCCAAAATATGCCTATGTGGAGGATTCGGCCTGCTTCTTGCTTAAATTAATCCGCTTCATCTGATCGATTTCAATGAGTTTCACCTTAAACTCATCACCTACCTTGACGACCGTATTAATATCTTTAACAAACTCATTAGCCATCTCAGAGACATGCACCAGGCCGTTTTTCCCCGGTAAAAATTCACAAAAAGCGCCAAAATTTGTAATCCTCGCTACTTTAGCATTGTAAATTTTTCCTACCACTGGTTCTTCTACTAAACCCCTGACATAGTCAACAGCTTTCTGAGCAGATTCTTTACTCATTGAGGCAATCAAAACCTTTCCATCATCCTCTATATCGATGGATTCAACACCCGTTACTTCCATAATTTTTTTGATTGTCTTGCCTCCGGGACCGATCACCTCTCCTATTCTTTCGGGAGGAATTTGAACCGAGACAATTCGAGGAGCATAAGAAGAAATATCCGGATTAGGCTTAGCGATCGAACGTTGCATAACATCTAAAATAACAAAACGAGCCTCTTTAGCTTGAGAAACGGCTTCTCTAAGGATATTAAGATTAACTCCTCTAATCTTAACATCCAATTGAATAGCTGTAATGCCTTTCCGTGTCCCGGCCACCTTAAAATCCATATCGCCAAAATGATCCTCAAGTCCCATAATATCAGTCAGTAAAGAATATTTCTCTCCCTCGCTAACAAGCCCGATGGAAATCCCCGCCACTGTATCCGTAATCGGGACTCCGGCCACCATTAAACTTAAAGCGCCCGCGCAAACACTCGCCATGCTCGATGAACCATTCGATTCCAAAATTTCTGAAACAACTCGAACAGTATAAGGGAAGGTCTCTTTGGAAGGCAAAACCGCTTTCAAGGCTTTTGCCACTAACGCCCCGTGGCCTATTTCACGCCGACCTGGCCCGCGCATGGGCTTAGTTTCTCCTGTACTAAAAGAAGGGAAATTATAATGGAGCATAAAATTATTGTAAGACAACCCTTCCAAGTCTTCGACCATCTGTTCGTCGCGCTTTGTCCCTAAAGTGACAACCGCCAGGCTTTGCGTTTGCCCGCGGGTAAACAAACTTGACCCGTGAGTTCTGGGGAGAATATTGACCTCGCAAGAAATAGAACGAATATCTTTAGGAGCCCTGCCATCGGCTCTTTTCTGATGCTCAAAAATTAATTTCCTAACAACATCATATTCTAACTGATCAAATAAAGGATTAATATCTCCTGACTTTACTTCCCTGTCACCTACATTAAGCGATGCGAACACGGATAAATCAGAAGTGATTTCTTCTTTTAAAGTAGTCAAAGCGTTTTCTCGGCTCAATTTATCAGTAATCCGGTAACAATCTTCCAGACGTTTTCCAACTAATTCAGAAACTTTATTTTGAAGTTCAATCGGAGGATTCGAAAGAGATACGCTTAATTTTGGTTTACCCACCTGTTTGACGAATTTCTTCTGAAGATCGCGAAGTGGCTGCAATTGTTCAAAGGCATACTGAAGGGCGGAAACAACCTTCTCTTCCTCAACCTGGCTAGATTCCCCTTCAATCATGACAATACCATTTTCTAATCCAACCACAACAAGTTCAAGGGAGCATTGGTCGCGCTGGACATAAGTAGGATTAATCACATATTCATCATTAAGAACCCCTACCCGTATAGCTCCCACCGGCCCTTCAAAAGGAATATCCGATATGGACAAAACAGCGGAAGCTCCTACCAACGCCAAAATATCAGGATCATTTTCTCCATCACTGCTTAACACGGTGGCTACAACTTGAACATCATTAAAAAGACCTTGAGGGAAAAGAGGACGGATCGGCCGATCAATCAGCCGCGATGTTAAAATCTCTTTTTGCGTGGGACGGCCTTCCCGCTTAAAAAATCCTCCGGGGATACGTCCGGCAGAATATGTTTTTTCTTGATATTCGACTGTAAGGGGGAAAAAATCTATGCCTTCTCTCGGAGACCTTGCTATACAAGCGGTCACTAAAACAACCGTTCCTCCGTAAGTAACGGTTACCGCCGCATTGGCCTGTTTGGCTAATTTTCCCGTTTCGATAATTAGAGTCTGTCCCCCGAAGGGGATTTCAATTCGCCCTGCGTTCATAAGCAATACCTCATTTTCTCAGATCAAGCTTGGTAATGGTTTCCTGATACCTTTGAGGGTCTTTTCTCTTCAAATACTCAAGAAGCCGGCGTCTTTCACCGATCATCATGAGTAGACCTCTACGGGAATGGAAATCTTTTTTGTGGGCTTTGAAATGATCGGAGAGAGAATTGATTTTCTCCGTAAACAAAGCAATTTGTACCGAGGTTGAACCTGTATCTTTGGGATGACTTTTAAATTGGTCAATCACTACTGTTTTTTTCTCTTTCACTAATACCACGTTCGCCAAACCTCCCTTATTTTAAAATAAACGCTACACTATAAATTTTTAAACTCCTCTCACTTAAGAAGTAACGCCATTATACTATCACCGCGGACAATAGTCAAGTTAAAGAAAATTTGAAAAAATTGAAAGAAACTTGAAAAAAATTGCGCAATGTTAATTTTTATTTTATAATGAAGGCGTGAAAGATTGGGGATTTGATGGTGTAATCATATTTTTTGTGGGAACAGCCGTTGCCGTCACTTTATTTTTAGGAGTGGTTACCGCTATTAAAAAATCTTTTAAAGTTGCCCCTTCGACCCCTCGGCTTGATTCTTCCCAAATGCTGCGCGAACAAAAAAGACGCACCCAAGATATCAATAGACAACACCAGAAACTCATCCGAGACCAGCAGCAAAAATTGAGGGATTCCCGTAACAAGCGCTAATTCCGAGTTAACGATGCTCTCGGGCCGCCATGATTCTTTAAATCATTTTTTCTCGTCAATTTTACCGCGACACGCAAGGAAACCCGCATCCTGCTGTGCAGGGGATCTCAATACACTTATACTGGCCTGGTATTGGGGCACAAATTCGGTTGGGCCAAGACCCAGTACAACTTTCTCTTTGCTTCCATTCACATCCTTTTTCTGCGATGCAATCATCCGCGCTGCAAGGCTCCAAGTTTGGATCTCGTATACAAGGGATACAATCCTGAGAACAACTCACTTCCTCTCCCTCTTCACAACATCCATCACCGCAAGGGTCACAGCCACCGTGTTCATAGCAAACACTGGCCGCCATGCACTCAACACCTTTCATGGACAAGTCAAGGGCATTATCTAACTGACTACGGAAAAATCCACCTTCCCTAGGTGACAAAAAAGAAAGCAACACAACCATGACAACAGCGAAGACAAGAAGATATTCAATGGCATTCTGCCCTTTTTTATTCCCTATTCTCTGCATAATCTAAATATACCACAAAAATTTGGCAATGGGTATAGGAAGGCGGGAATCTTTTTTAAAATAGACATGAAAAATTAGAGTGTTATCTGATCAGCAATATCGGAAACAAGTGGTAAGGAAAAATATTCTCCTTTAAGAGACTGGATGATGCCGGCGAAAGAAAATACTCCGAAAATGACTATCCCCAATTTTAGAAACCAAGTTCCTAAAATAAGCTGAATAATAAAAACAGCCACTTCCCCTACGAAAAGGACAAGTCCTTGCTTACTGTGTTTGAGAACAAACGAATTTTCTTTCTTGAAAAGGAGCGGAATAATACAAAGGATGGAAAGATACGCCAACAGAGCGAAAATTTTACCTTCTAAAATTTCTTCTTTTGAGAAAGAATTCCCTTTACCCATCGGCATTAACCTCGATTAAAGAATTAATATCCCCGAAAGTATTTCTTTCTTTGCGTATATTATTGGGGTCCTCTTTCCAGACACCATCGACAATAAATTGGTATTTGTGGAGACCTGACTTTAAGGAAATGTTCACCTCCCATTGACCGCCTGAGGTTTCCCTCATCCGGCATTGATCCTCGAGCGACCAATCATTAAAACTCCCCGTGACATACACGGACTTTGCCCCCAGCGCTTTAAACGTAAATTTTGTTAAACAAAAATCTTTTGTTTCTTCTTTAACGAGCTGCTGCATTTTCGAAGAAAAAGGATGCCCTGTTTGCGCCGAAGCTGCAGTTTCGAGAGCCTTAGATTCACTGGGACTGGCGAGAACTGTTTCTTCTTCCAATAGACGTTCTTGATTGTCAGAGATTTCCGAAGCGATATAAGATCCCCTCGCGTAAGGAATATCCGAAACCAATGACCCTCGCTCAGAGATGCTGATTTCTTCAAAAATAAGTTCTTTGGCAAGAGTATAATAATCCTTCGCTCCCCGGCAATATTTGTCATACAACGAAACCGTCTGTCCCATGACGGCGGATTCTTTGAGCTTGACGTTCGTGTGGATAATGGTGTCTAAAAGAATTTCTTTGTAACGGGCTTTGATGGTGGCCAGCATGGCAAAGGAATGCCGCAATCTTGAGTCAAACATAGTAATTAAAATACGACTTCTCACTTCGTGGTTCAAGCGTTCTTTGATTAAATTAATCACCTCCGAAAGATGATCGACTCCCTGCATGGAAAAACGGCTTGTCTCGACGGGCATAATCACCTCATCACTTAAGCGGAGCGCGTTAACCGTTAGGATTCCAAGGCTGGGCGGACAGTCGATTAAAAGATAATCATATTCTTGGCTTAAGGGTTCCATCGCTTTGCTCAACTTTAATTCGCGTCCAATCTCGTCAGCCAATTCCTGCTCCAGAGTTCCCACGAGGACATTGGAGGGAATAATATCAAAACTATTTTCAACTCTTTTAATAACATCTCCTATCTTTAACTTCCGAGGAGTAAGTTTAGAGATCACATTGTAAATGGTATCTTGCCCATCGACATTGAGCCCGAGCGAAGCATGGGCCTGCGGGTCAAGATCTAAGAGAAGAACTCTTTTTTTGTTTATACTTAACGCGGCGGCTAGATTAATCGCGGTTGTGGTTTTGCCGCATCCGCCTTTTTGATTCGCGATTGAAATAATTTTCATTTTTTCTCCCTTCAAAGTCCCCCTGCCTCGTCCGCCTCAGGCGGACAAGGGGGGTATATTCTCTAAATTATCCGGAAAAACTCACATCTCCGATAAGGATACTTCCCTTCTTTTTATCAACATTCCATGATTCTAAAATAAACGTGACTTCCGTCAGATTAGTCCAATCCGTAATTTGTTTGAATTCGCTTAAGGGAATATTAAAATCTTTCCATTTAAGATCAATGCCTTGAATATACCGATACGCCGTTTCGTTTCTTTGATTCTTTAAAATAATTTTTAAGATTCCCGGAGAGCCTTCTTCTTTCGCGCGCACGGAAAATCTGATTTGACTATATTTGGTGACATCCATCTGAGGGATCGATAAAGAAAAGGCTTTTGTGGGCGGGAAAGGATCTTCAAAATTATATTCCATGCGGCTAGGACCGTTGTGAAGCGAGAAGAGAATGTTTTTCTCAAAGGCGGAAGACTTTTGATTTAAAAAAGCGGTGAGGCCATAAAAAGCGCTTGCTAAAATAAGAACGGTGATGACAATATTAATCGTAAGCCAGGCATGGAATTGTTTCTTTTTCTTCTCATCGGCTTTAGAACGCTTGCCTAAATAAACTTGCGCTAAATGATCGTATATTTCGTCTCGATTCATATTGACATTCTTTGCCAAGCGCTAACTGATTATTAGAGAATAGGTTGCGAATATGTATTAACATTTAATATAACAAATAAAAAAGAAAATGGAAATGTTATTTTTTATTTTTTTATTTTTTTCCCAAAAAAATCCCCCCGCCAAATTTCTGGCGGAGGGATTTTTTAAAAAACAAATGAACTTTTAATTTTAAAAAATTAGAAGTTCACGTTCATGTGCACTAAGGCCTGACTGGCTATATCATCAGAAATATTAGTGGCGTTCGCGACAGCGGTTGCTGAGGAAACATTTTCAAAAACATCTCCGGGTAAGAACCAGCCCAATGATGCTCCAATTTGAACATCCTCGGTGTAATCATAAACAGCATCAAAATCAAGTTCGAAACCGAGATCTTCTTCATTGCGGTTAACAGACGCGGTAGCATTCGGACCATCTGGTTGAACTAATGCAAAAGTAGTTGCATCCAGCTTCTTGTCTAGCCACAGACCAGTCCAGGAAAACTTGGTTATCACGTCTTCAATAGGACTGACAGAAAAAGACGCGCTGTGGATCTGCATGTTGCTTAAATTAAAGATGGCATTGTAAATTTTGCCGCCACCTTGATTCTCAAACATCGGATCCCAAGCGTTATACCCCTCACCAGAGGCAGGAGTGCTTCCTATTACGCTCGCCTGTGGAGTTAAGCTGGGGTTACGATCACCAGAGACATACGTATAGACATACTCTGCCGTTGGTTTGTATTCTTCTAAAACAGGCACTTGATAATTAGCTATAATCTGAGCACCGATTGCGTTTCGACGTTGATTTCGGTCATAAAAGGTTGCAACAGCACCAGCAAAAGCTGTTGTTGTTAGCGCTCTGTTACCACCCTGCCAAGCAAATTCGCCCTGCAGATTTAATCCTTCAATAGGATTGGTGCTTGCCCTTAAACCCGGCACATAAACCTTATCAGCGTGATTAAAGGGTACTGCCGCGGTATCAGCTTTAGCGATTTTAGCAAAAAAATAACCTTCGACCATTGTTGCCCAAGCATCGCCCAGTTCGTAGGAGGCGTTGAGGCCGTAGAGATCAATATCATCATCATTGTCTGGGATCAAAGTATTAAGATTAGCGTCAACTTTAGAAAATAGAAGCTCTAAGGTGAGCGGATTGTAATCAAAAATCAACCGCACCGCGTCTTGAGCTGTCTGCTTCGTTAAATCACCAGCAACTAGTGCGAGACCAGAATCAGTGGGTGCTGAATTATTGGTACCCGTTGAATCGACAACGAAGCTGTTGCCATATTTGAACGCCTGGCGGCCGACAACGACCGTTAAAGGAGAATAAAGCATTTCCCTTAATGTCGCGTAGGCATAATGGATATTCATGTCATCTCCTGCTGCGCTAGTACCCTTTGCATTCCAAGCACGCTCGTTGATTAAACACACCGTTGTTGAAACATTTTCGGTAAGTTCAGCATCCACCTGAACCATGGTTTGGGTAATTCCCAAGCTCTGGGTCTCATCGCCAATAGTATTGGCGCCCAAATCAAAGTTTGCTCTATTGAGCCAAGTGGAATCAACACTGCCACTGACCTTGATGTTGTTGACACTAGCAAATGCCGGCATAGCAACAACCAGAACAGCTAGTATGGCTAAAAAAATTGTTTTTCTCATTTTCTCCTCCAAAAAGTTTAAATTTCCTTAAAAATTGTAAGGAAATTATTTCTATATATAACTAGGGTATGGTTGGCTCTAGATAGTATCGACCATGAACCAGTATATTGATGATCCCGCGACCTTATTATTATTCCTCCCTCCTTTCTTGGTCAGAATTGAAATCATCCTGGGGTAAAAAAACTACAAACTACTTTAGTTCGTTTATTAGAACACAGGCCATATACTCCTGTCAACATTTTTTTAATCTTTTTTATTTTCTTTTTTATTTTCTACGGTAAACAGCAACGGAATTATACGACTCAGCCAGGTCATATTGATTGAGAATAAGCCGCGTGAACCGCTCATACTTTTCCTTATTTTTGGGATTGCGGTAATACCACTCTCGGGGAAAAGTCTGGTGCCCTAATTTGGTCATGACAACATATTGGGGCTTGGCCTCCAGGAAATCCACAACGAGCTCCTCATGCCACTTTTCCGAAATCCAGGAAAAACTGGCGATTAGGGAAACGACCCACAGAGGGACGGTCCGCAAAAAAATAAAAATCGCCTAATTCTGGATAGGCGAAAATTGCTTCGTCTTTTTTGGTATGCGCCTGCAAAAAGCTCACCACTGCCTCAATATCCTCGGCCTGCCAAGCAGGAACAACCATTCCCTTAGCTCGCTCAATATCAACCGGCTTTTTCTCTTGATCATGGAGCAGACTAAAATCTTTCTTAGGGATAAATCCTAAACCGCTTACAGCCCATTTCACGGCAGGAAACCGTTTGTAATACCTTGAGAAGGCATACCCCAGGGAAGATCCAATCACCGCAAGAAGAAGAAAACTAACTGCCCAGCCCCGAAAACAGCCGAGCATCCTGGCACTTTTAACATCCCTATGCCACTGACTGATTTTTAGATACCCTTGCTCCAGAAGAAAAAATAAAAGGATCTTCTCGGGCAGAAGCGCCATCTCAAAATGAGCCCCCAAAATCATTCGAAAGGCGCAAATATACAGGATGAGGCCGTAAAAACCTACCACCATCAAAGAAAAAAGCTGTGGGGTAACCTCTTTTTTGCGGATCCGATAAACACAATAAATTCCCAAAAACAAATATAAATAAATCGGCGTCATCACTTTGAAAAACTTACTTTCAGGGATAAGACCCCCCAAAAATTCCAACAAATGCGCCGGTTTGTTAGCAGGATCATCAATGAAAGTAGCCATTATCTGTGTCAAGACAACGTAGTGCGTTTCTAAAAATGGCGCCAATGACTGTGTCTGCCACAAATATAAAAAATAAGGGATCAAAATAATCAAAATCCCTCCTGCAAAAGTCAAGTAAGCACTCAAGAGTTCTCTTCTATGGCTTTTCTCATTATCCAGAAGCCATGCGGCAAAAATAGACAAAGAGATAGCCAAGAGACAAGCACCTCCCGATTCAATTGTTGTCAAAAGGCTCAGAGCGCTCATCACGCCTGATAAAAATATCCACTTCTTTTTTCTCCCTTGAAAAAATTTTATTACGCAATACAAAGCTAAAAGACCGACCAGATACCTTAATCCACCCCAAAAATAAAATCCCACCCGAGGAAAAGTCCGTGCGATCATAACCGGGACGCATAAATAAAAAATCAAACGCGTAGATAAAATCCGGCCCGCTAACAGAATTCCTGCAAAAAACGTAAGCACATTACCCACGTAATAAAATAAAGGAAGCAAGATAAAATGCGGCCCAAAGATGGCCATCAAAAAGGCAGGGACATAAAATTCCAATGGCCCGCGTAAATAAAAAAATCACGGTAAGGCAGAGCTCCGTGTAAAAAGGCATTGATGCCAGGCAAATGAATTCCTGTTTCCATCATAATAATTTCATGCTGGAAAAGATATGGCTGAAACGTAATAAAGAAAAGGAAAATAGTCCAGAAAAGCATGTCCCTACGCTTAGGTTTTTGATTCATATTGATAAATCCAAATTAATTTTAATGCGCCTGGACCGAATCGAACGGTCAACCTGCTGCTTAGGAGGCAGCCGCTCTATCCAACTTGAGCTACAGGCGCGAATTCTATTTTTTATACTTCGCTATCGCCGCGGCAAATTCAGAGGGCGGAACATAACCTAAAAGAACCGCTTCATCATAATATTTAACCGCTTCGACAAAATTTTGCTCTTGAAAAGCCGAAATAGATAAATTAACCCACGCATTCACATGGTTAGGATTTTTCTCAACAGCTTTCAAATAATTGTTTATCGCTTCCGAATAATTTCTTAAACCAGCATAGACATTCCCTAGATTATAATAACCCTCCGCATTCTCTGGATCTACGATAATGGATTTTTGGTAAAATTCAAGCGCCTTCTCTTGATTCCCTTCAATCTCCTCTAAATAGGCTAAATTAAAATAAGCTTTCGCCTTGGTTTGAGTATCTTTGGAATTCAAATTAACCACTTTTTGGTAATATTTCCTTGCCTCTTTGTGATTTCCCTGGCGGCCATAAATGATGCCCATATTGATATACGCATCCCCATGCCATGGATTGATTTTAATATTTTGCTGATAAAAAGATAAGGCCTCAGAAAGCAATCCCAAATCTTTATACACATTCCCTAAATTATAAAGGACATCGGCGTAACGGGGATTAATAGCCAATGCCTTTTGGTAGGAAGCAATGGCTTTGTCCAAATCTCCCATTTCAGCATAGAGACATCCCAGATTAAAAAAGGATGTGGCTTTAGGCCTATGACTGTTAATGACCCGCAGATAACTATTTAAGGTCTTATCCCTTGCTTCCAGATATAATGGATTCAGCGATTCTTCTTTAAGAATTTTAGTGTAAGCCTTAATAACATTAATATAAATTTCTTCATCATCCGGCTTTGTGTGAATGGTTTGTTCATAAGCTTCGATGGCTTCCTGAGGTTTGTTTAATTCGATGAACAAATTACCGACGCTAAAATAAACATCCTTGTAATACGGATCTATGTCAATCACTTTCTGATACAAGACCAAAGCCTCTTGTGGCCGGCCTATATCTTTATACAATTGAGCTAAATTGTATTGGGCGTCAATGAATTCAGGATTAATTTCCAGTATTTTTTTGAATAAACCTTCAACATATTCAACTTTTTCTTCCATCCCTAAAAGTTCAGGCCTAATATTCTCTGCCTTGCCTTTTGCTAATACCAGGAAATTTAGCTTATATTTGGCTTCCGCCTTTTTAAATTCTTCTTGATCGCACAAAGCCGTAGCCAAATTATTGAGGGCAATATATTCGTTGGGAAAAATTTTGAGCTGTTCCTGCCATAAGGAGATGGGATTTTGCCAAACCTGACACAAATGATATGTCCTCACACAGAATGCACCTCCGACAATAATCACAAAAATAATCACGGCAAAGGTTGCGCCAAGGTTAGCCTTTTGTCGTTTCCATAATTGTTCTACTCCATAACCCAACAATAAACAAAAACCTAACATAGGCAAATACATAAACCTATCCGCCACAATATTAGTATTCATAGGCTCATCAAAACGCAACAAAAAAAATATTGAAGCAAAGAAAAAGATTAAGGCAAAATTAAACCAACGCGCTATACAATATTCTTTTCGGTATTTTATTAATCGCCAAAAAACAAAAATGACTAACAAAAAAACAATAAGGGAAAGAAAATATTCGCTCTGATCAATGGCAATAGGCTGAGGTATTCGCTGTACAGGTACTGAAAAAAAGGGAAACATAAACTGCCGCAAATAAAAAACAAAAGTCCACGGCCAAATAAAAAAAGCGGCTGTTTTATTTTCAAAAGGTAACCGGGCATTGGCTAAATAGGTGACTAGGGCAATGATTAACACAAAAATAATCAGCGGGAGTTTTTCTAAAACCGCTTTAACATCAATTTTGCGGCCCTTAAACCAATCCAAAAGAAAAAGAATCAAAGGAATGCTTAAGGCCATGGGTTTGGCCAGCATGCTGAGTGTTCCTAAGGCCGTCACGGCAATCAATGGGCCGTAAAATTTTTTAGCTAAAATTTTCTTTTTAGACTCCGTCTTATTGATCTCTAAATATCTTAAATACATTAAAAGGGCCAGCATATAAAAAAAGGCATATAAAACATCCTTTCTCTCAGTCACCCAAGCTACGGATTCCACATGGGCGGGATGTATCCCAAAAATCAAAGAGGCCATCGAAGCAGCAAGGATAGATAAATTAAGCTTTCGAGCAAACCAAAATACAAAAATCACAACAAAAAGATGTAAAATTAAATTATCCAAATGATAAACAAAAGGATTAAAACCAAAAAAATGGTATTCCAAAGCAAATGATAAAGATGTTAGAGGAATATAAATTTGATTAATTTTATCCGTAAACATTTTACAAAGATGTTCAATGTCAAGACTACGGATAGCAATATTATTGAGAAGATGTTCTTGGTCATCCCAATTCACAAAATCAGCTTTAAAAATTGGGGCGTAAGAAAGGATTGTGACAATTAGGATAACGCCGAGGATAAAAAAGATTCGAATTTTGGGATGGGAACGAAAGGTGTTTGTCATATGGAGCACAAGGTAGACATGTGTCTTGTGACATTGTGACCTTTAATATTTGATCACCGAATAAACTTCTAAATCTTTTAATTTTTCTTTACCCTTTAAGAACCGCAATTCGACTAAAAAGGCTACTCCGGCGATGACCGCGTTTTGCTGCTGGACTAATTCGGTAACGGCCTTGATCGTCCCTCCCGTCGCCAGAAGATCATCAACGACCAGAACCCTGGAATTGGGAGCCAGCGCGTCTTCGTGGATTTCTAGAGTGTCAGAGCCGTATTCCAATTGATAGGTTACACTGCGTGTTTTGTAGGGGAGCTTACCTTTTTTTCGGATGGGAATAAATCCGACACCTAATTTGTAGGCCAAAGGCGCTCCAAAAATAAACCCGCGCGATTCCACCCCCACCACAAAATCAATTTTTTCTTTACGGAATTTACGGGCTAATAAATCAATGGATTTCTTGAAAGCTTCTTTATCTTTCAAAAGTGTCGTGATATCCTTAAAAATGATCCCCTCTTTGGGAAAATCAGGAATATCCCGAATACATTTTTTAAGATCACGTTTTTTAAAAGCGGCCGCCATATTTAAATTTCTACAACAGATTTTCTTTTAACTAATTTGGTCGACAAAATAATTTTAACTGGCAATTTGGCCTTACCCTGAATAATCTGAAAAAGATTTTCCGCCCCTACTCTACCCATTTCAACAAGGGGCTGAGAAACCGTTGTTAACCCCACGGGACTTGCCGCAACTAAAGGGTTATCATCAAAACCGATAACGGATAAATCTTCCGGGACACGGATGTTCATTGACTTAGCCACATCCATAAGTTCCAAAGCCATCACGTCGGAGGCCGCGAAAACAGCGGTCGGCTTTTCCTTGAGCTTTAACAACTTCTGGGCGGCTATTCTTGCTGGAGTACGCAAATAATCACCCAAAGCAATATAATTTTTAGGCAATGGGAGACCATGTCTCTCCAAAGCCTCTTTAAACCCTTCTAGACGCATAAGTCCCGACTGAGTTGTTTGATCGCCAGCGATCGTGGCAATTTTTCGATGGCCTGATTTGACCAAATATTCAACGATTTCCTCGGCCGCCTTCTTATTATCAACGGCGACATAATTCATAGGTTCATGAAGAATGTTATTTAAAACCAAACAAGGAATACGCGCCTGGATTACTCTTTTGGGCAAAGAAATATCATTCTCGATATCAGCAAAAATAACACCGTCAATATAATTTCTATCCAAAAGTGTTCCGCCAAACCAATGCTGATGATTCTGCCGATTGGTAATGTGAACTAAAAAATCCGCGTCCACCCGGCTCGCGGAAAGACTCACCCCCTTAATAATTTCTCCCGCGTAATAGGAATGAAAAATGTCTTCAAAACGGGGAATCACCAAGAGAAAGGTTAATTTTCTTTTTTTAACAATCATTCTTTGCCTATTTTCTTGTGTTTAATCAGATGTCTAATTTTCTTAATGGCGACCACTTCCAATTGGCGGATTCGTTCACGCGAGACTCCCAGCACTTTCGCGATTTGGGCTAACGTGTGCGGATTCCCATCCGTAAGGCCGTAACGCATTTCAATAATCTTTTTCTCGCGTTCACCCAAATCTTCCAAAAAGCTCATGACCCGTTCTTTATTGAAAGAACCCTCTAATTCTTCGTCAGGACTAACGCTATTTTCATCTTCAACGATATCCTTAATTTGACTTTCTCCTGTTTCTCCGATCGGGGCGTCCAGACTCGCCATTCTTGAAATAGAACCTTGCACATCCTTAGCCTTGTCAACAGAGATCATCATCTTTTTAGCGATTTCATTTAGCTGAGGCTTTCGTTTTAATTTATGAGTTAATTTTTCAACTATTTTTTTATACTTATGAATTTCTTCGTTCATGTAAACAGGGACACGAATCATTTTCCCTTGATCAATGATGGCTCGCGAAATCCCCTGTTTGATCCACCACGAGGCATAAGTCGAGAAACGGAATCCTCTCCCTGGGTCAAACTTCTCGACGCTCCTCATTAAGCCAATATTCCCCTCTTCAATTAAATCGCTTAAAGGCACTCCGAGATTGATGTAACGCTTAGCGATGCTCACAACAAGCCGCAAGTTGGATCGAATCATTTTTTCCCGGGCTTCCTTGTCTCCCTGCTTAACCCTCTTAGCTAATTTAATCTCTTCTTCAGACGTAAGAAGGGGAATGGGACGGACATCTTTTAAGTAAGCCTTGATTGGATCCATATGAAAAGTATATCAGGATTTCCTGATAGCCTAACCTATTTTCTTTTTGATTTTACTTTTTGGCTTTTAATCTTAGTAGCTCCATTTTCCAACTCCGCCTGCGCCGCTGCTAGACGAGCAATCGGTACGCGATACGGAGAACAGCTGACATAATCCATCCCGACTTCCCGACAAAAATAAATCGAAGCGGGGTCTCCTCCATGCTCTCCGCAAATTCCAACTTTCAAATTTGATTTAACGCGACGGCCAAGCTTTACACCTAAATCCATTAATTGCCCCACCCCATCCCGGTCAATACTCTGGAAGGGATCTTCGGGTAAAATTCCCTTGGCGATATAATCCTGCAGGAATCCGCCGATATCATCGCGCGAGAAACCAAACGTCATCTGGGTTAAATCGTTTGTCCCGTAGGAAAAAAATTGAGCGACTTCCGCGATTTTATCGGCTGTTAGCGCGGCTCGCGGGACCTCAATCATTGTTCCAAAAAGATAAGGAATTTCTTTAAGTTTAAACTTTGCGCAAACTTCTTTGTAGACCTGTTCAACAATCGTTTTCTGATGTTTCAATTCATTGACAGCGCCAATCACCGGGATCATAACCTCCGGAAGTACCTTAATCCCTTCTTTAATTAATTCAGCGCTCGCCTCAAAAATGGCACGCACTTGCATTTCCGTCACTTCAGGATAAGTAATCCCTAAACGCACACCCCGATGTCCCATCATCGGATTATTTTCTCTTAAACCCGCCGCGCGTTTTTGTAAATCTTCCATCGAAATCCCCAAACTGCTGGCCAAGTTTTCTAATTGCTCTTCATTGTGAGGCACGAATTCATGCAAAGGCGGATCAAGAAGGCGGACCGTCACGGGAAAACCGCTCATCGCCTTCAACGTCCCTTTAATATCACTCTTGACATACGGAAACAATTCGTTGAGCGCCCGGCGTCGCTCGGATTCATCTTTGGACATAATCATTTTCCGCAACAAAAAAAGAGGTTCCTCGGAATTGACGCCATAAAACATATGCTCGGTTCTAAAAAGTCCAATACCTTCCGCTCCAAAATTTCTAGCCTTAGCCGCGTCTTCGGGGGTATCGGCATTTGTGCGAATTTTCAACTTGCGAACCGTATCGCATATTTTAAGAAATTCATTTAAGTAAAAGTTTTCCGTTGATGCGTCGATCATCGCCAATCTTTTTTCATAAAAAGTCCCTTTCGTTCCATTCAAAGTAATCCAATCACCCTCTTTAAGGACTGTACCGTTACCTGCATGCATGGTCTTTTTTCCTAAATCAATTTCCATGTCCGAACAACCGACAATACAACATTTTCCCCATCCACGCGCCACAAGAGCCGCGTGGGAAGTCATCCCTCCCCGCGCTGTTAAAATCGCTTGAGCGGCACGCATCCCTTCAACATCCTCGGGATTTGTCTCTTCGCGGACCAAAATAACTTTTTTCCCTGTTTTGGCCCATGCGACGGCATCAGCCGCAGTAAAAACAATTTGACCACTGGCACCACCAGGACCCGCGGGCAGGCCTTTGCCTAGCCGATGCGCTTTCTTTTCTTCTGAGGGATCAATAATCGGATGGAGAAGCTCATCGATCTGAGAAGGCGTTACGCGAACAATGGCTTCTTCCTTTTTTATCAAACCTTCTTTAACCATATCAACAGCCATACGCACAGCCGCCGGACCGTTTCTTTTTCCTGAACGGCACTGCAGCATGTAAAGGGTTCCCTTTTCGATGGTAAACTCAATATCTTGCATATCATGGTAATGCTTCTCTAACCGACGACGGATATCTTCAATCTGCTTATACGACTTAGGGGCTTCTTCTTCGAGCGTTTTAAGATGTTTATTGTGATCACTCTGAGAATATTTATTGACAGGAGCGGGCGTACGGATTCCGGCAACCACATCTTCTCCCTGGGCATTAATCAGATATTCGCCATAAAATTTATTTTCCCCGTTCCCTGGGTTACGGGTAAACGCGACCCCCGTGGAGGAATCACTCCCCATGTTCCCAAAAACCATGCTTTGAACGTTGACAGCGGTCCCCCATTCATCGGGAATGCCTTCAATCCTTCGGTAAGAAATGGCTCTTTTGCCGTTCCACGAATTAAATACAGCCGTTATCCCTCCCCAAAGCTGTTCTTGCGCGTCATCTGGGAAATCTTTACCTAAGACTTCTTTAATTTTAACTTTAAATAAAGCGCATAATTTCTGTAAGTCTGTCGCGCTTAAATCCGAATCCGTCTGAACACCCTTATTTTTCTTCGTTTCGTGGAGAATACGATCCAATTGCTGACGGATGCCATGTCCGTCTTTAGGTTCTAATCCTTCTGACTTTTCCATGACCACATCCGCGTACATCATAATTAACCGTCGATACGCGTCGTAGACAAAACGTTCATTTTTAGTTTTCGCGATCAATCCCTTGATTGTCTTCTCGGTCAAGCCCACGTTTAAAACCGTCTCCATCATGCCTGGCATGGATTTACGCGCGCCGGATCGAACAGAAACCAAAAGAGGATTCTGAGAATCGCCAAATTTTTTCCCGACCAATTGCTCTATTTTTTTAATGGCGGCATCCGTTTGCTCTTTAAGACCTGTCGGATACTTTTTCTTATTGGCATAAAAATGGACACAGACTTCCGTTGTAATGGTAAACCCCGGGGGGACAGGCAGACGTAAATTAGGATGCCCTGCCATTTCAGCTAAATTAGCGCCTTTTCCGCCAAGTAAATTTTTCATCTCCGTTTTACCGTCGGCCTTGCCGCCGCCAAAAGAATAAACATGCTTTTTAGACATTTCTCTCCATACCTTTCCTTTTAATTTAATCTTTCCTTTAAGTATTCTTTTAATTTTTCCACAGAAATTCTTTCCTGCCTCATCGTGTCGCGATCTCGGACAGTGACTTGTTTATCTTCCAAAGACTGCACATCGACCGTCACGCAAAAAAATGTGCCCACTTCATCCTGACGTCGATATAGCTTCCCAATGGCGGCGGTATCATCGTAAACACAAACAAATTCCTTCTCCAAATCTTTCTTAATTTTTTTGGCCAATTCAACAATCTCTGGCCTATTTTTTAATAAAGGGAAAACGGCCACTTTGGTAGGAGCTAATTCTTTACTCAATTTTAAAACAACGCGTGTTTTCCCCTCAACCTCTTCTTCATGGTAGGCGTCAACTAGAAAAGCAAGAAGAGCGCGATCGACCCCGCCTGAGGGTTCAATCACGAAGGGAAAAAACTTTTCTTTCGTGACTTGATCTTGGTATTGCAAATCAACACCGGAGAATTTGGCATGCTGTTTTAAATCGTAATCCGTGCGGTTGGCAATGCCTTCAAGTTCCGACCAAACTCCCCCGCCGTTGGCGGGGCAGGCGCCTTGAGTTGAGAAGGGAAATTGATATTCGATATCCGTGCAGCCGGCGGCATAATGAGCAAGCTCATCCTTGCCGTGTTCACGTAAGCGCAAATTCTCTTTTTTCATACCCAAATTTAAATACCATTGGTAGCGCTCTTCAATCCAATTGCGGTAACAAGAATCCGCATCTTTGGGGTAGGTAAAATATTCGATTTCCATCTGCTCGAATTCTCGGGAACGAAAAGTAAAATTCCCAGGCGTTATCTCATTACGAAATGATTTCCCGATTTGGGCAATCCCAAAAGGAAGCCTGCGATGTGTCGAATCCAAAACATTCTTAAAATTCACAAAAATTCCTTGAGCTGTTTCTGGGCGAAGATAAATCCCATTAGTTTCAAACATTAAATTAAAAGCCCGACCTTCCGTGAACTCCTTGCCTGCGCATGAAGGGCATTCTTCTTTAACAAGATGATCCTCGCGGAAACGCTGATTACACTTTTTACACTCAACTAAAATGTCACTAAAATTTTGGATGTGTCCTGAGGCTTCCCATGTTTTGGGATGCATGAAAATACTCGCGTCGAGGCCAACCATATCCTCGCGGCCATGCACGACCGCCTTCCACCAGGCGTTTTTGACATTGCGTTTAAGTTCCGCGCCTAAAGGTCCGTAATCCCAGGAGCTCGAGAGTCCGCCGTAGATTTCAGAAGACTGAAAAATAAAACCCCGCCGCTTGCACAGCGACACTATCTTTTCCATTAAGTTGGTGTCAGGCATGAAGTTTTCATTTTAACAAAAATCTTCCAAAAATCAAGCAATAATCACGGGGTTGTCAAGCCAGGCGATGTGGACTATTCTAGCCATGCAACGCTTGATAGACCGCTCCAGGATTTTTTTGTGCCACCTTAAGCAATGCCTGCGCAGGACCCTCGGGCCGTCTTAAGCCTTGTTCCCAATTGCGCAAAGTCGAAGGGTTCACCCCAATCATAAAAGCAAATTCACTCTGCGACTGGTGCAACTTATGCCGTATAGATTTTATAGAAATTGAATCAAACCGTGTCATTCGGGTAGGTTTTAACCTGCCCTTTTGAATCTGCTTCATTTCCCTGATACTTTTTACTAATCTTTGGAAATGTATTCTATCCATATTATTCCTCCTGCATCAAATTTTTAAGAATCTTAATTTGTTCAGGCGTTAAATCTTCCTGTTTCGATTTTGCATAAGCATACAGTAAATAAATTTGCTCATCTTTCGTCATCCAGTAATAAATAATTCTTAATCCGCCTCTCTTGCCTTTACTACCTGAAACCCATCTTAACTTTCTTAAACCTCCGGAATGAGGAATCACCTGTCCCATCGCCGGATATAGTGACAACGTCATCTGCACCTGATGCAGCTCATCGTCCTTTAATAAACTCTTAGACAGTTTTGTGAAAATAGAAGTCTCTATAAACTCCACTACATCTCTCCACTAAAAGCATACTTCATTGACGTATAGATGTCAAGCGCTATTGTATACCCCACAAGCATTGGGGTATGTCGCCGAATGTGTCACGCCTGCAGGAAACGGTCGCCTAATCAAGATATCTGATTTTTGTTTTTGTACTTATTTTTTAAGGATTCTTTATTCGAAATTCGAAATAAACTCGTAATTCTGCTATCCACCAATTTTCTTAAATTTTCATTTTCTTCAATTGATCCTAAAAAGCTTTCGACTGCTCTGTAAAAATCATTAATTATTCGCCGGTGGCTTATCATAACCATATTTTTATTCACTTGAGGATTATAAATATGCTCTGAGCCATTGTGGTAAGCAAATATTTTACACTGGCCAGTTTCGCTTAATTTTGAGCTCATACCGTAGCGATGCAGAAAGCCACACCTTGCTCCATATATATCCACGCCAGCATATTGATATGATTGCGCAGGATCAGTCTTCATATAGGTATTAACCCAAGTAATATAATCTGGCCCCTTCACGTCCTTTTGATTTGTAGGCATTGACAAAGAGGCCATAGCATCTATCGCCGAGAGGGTAAGTATCACTGCGCCTGCATAAGCTTTACTTTCATATGTCTTTTTAATATCACCACAAATACTATCATGAATAACATCCATATAAATATTTTCACTCATTATATTTTCCTCTCAAAAGGACAACGTAGAATTTCAACCGCCATGCTCTACAAAACTTTTTTCCCCTTCTCTCGGAAGGATGCTTTTCTGGTTTTCTCAAGCGCAAGCACGCGGGCATGGCCGCCAGTGATAACGCTTTCACCGGTTTGCTTTTCTATCTCGGCTCGCGCTTTACCCGCTGCCGCACCGCCCTGACGCGCGATCTGTTGATTGGCCGGTAAACCTTTCGGCTGTTTCTTCTTGGATATCTCCGTTGTGGATGCCTCGGCAAGCATATTGAGCACCAATTCAAGGTTGGTCATATTATCGCGCAAATTTTGTTTCTTCAGGCCCTTAAGTTTTTTATAATCTTTGACGCTTCTGCCTGCCCATGCTTTGGTGATTTCATCGGTCAAAATCGCGTATTCCAACCCTTCTTTCATGCCGCGTTCCTGCCATTCATCCGTTAGATCTTTACGCACTTCAATGCTTTTGAGCCGTTGGTTGATCCATTCCTTTGCATACCCTTTTTTTAGATAGGTTTTCATCGCCCGTTCCATCGCGAGCTCAGGGTCTTCGGTTTCTTCAATGCGCTCATAACCTACTTGCGCGAGCCACAATTTGAATGGTTCAGCTTTAGGAGAAGGGATAGACTGGATGAGACGCAGAAGCGTTTCGGTATCAGCAGCATCTGTGAGATAAAATTTGCCATCGGCGGCCTGCATTTTCAGGTGGTTACATTTTGTAACCACCTCACTTCCCTCATCTTTGAGGCGATGCTTGAGCACTTTCCAATAATTCCGCCCATTGGCACTTTCCGATAAAATAGACACCACATCCACAACAGAAAAATACCAGAGTTCCTTGTCCGCATCCCAAACACGGCGGACAGTATTCTGATGGAAAAGAATAAGTGATTGTGATTGTTTCATAAAATTAAATTCCTTTCCCGATTAAACGCCATTACCCCCCAATCCTCTTTAACTCCTCTGGATCCATGGAATAACTATGAGCGGGGTCGGGGAATTGGGATTGCTCAACTTCTTTGCGGAACTCAAGAATACCTTTGAGAATCTCTTCGCTTAAATTTATATATTGCTTAACAAATTTAGGTTTGTAGCGGTCAAATAATCCTAAAAGATCGTGCGTGACTAAGACCTGTCCATCGCAATCGACACCCGCGCCGATCCCGATGGTTGGAATCGATAATTCTTTGGTAATTATTTTGGCCAATTCTTTGGGGATACATTCCAAGACAAGACTAAAACAACCCGCCTCTTCAAAAGCCTTTGCGTTCTCTAAAATTTTTTTAGCCGATCCCTCATCTTTTCCCTGAACTTTAAAGCCCCCTAATTCTTCAGCCGTCTGCGGGGTTAGCCCCACATGTCCCATAACGGGAATTCCCGCTTTAAGAATCGCTTCTGTAATTTTTAAACAACCCTTAGACCATTCCACTTTCACCCCGTCGCAGCCGGCTTCTTTGATAAATCTTTTAGCAGATAAAATTGCGTTGGCAAGAGTTCCATTCAAGGCTTCGAAAGGCATGTCGCCGATGAGTAATGCTTGTTTGACGCCGCGGCGAACCGCTTTCGCGTGATGCAGCATCTGTTCAATTCCGACTTCTTTCGTCGAATCAAGGCCTAAAACGACATTGGCCACCGAATCGCCTACTAAAATAATATCAATCCCCGCCTTATCCAGCAAAAAAGCTAAAGGATAATCGTAGGCCGTCAGCATAGTGATCTTCTGGCCTTGTTTCTTCTTAGATTGGATTTCTTCAACTGTCATAGCTTGACCTGTTCCACACCCGGGGTGGAACAGGTTAAATATTGGACTATTTTTTCGGCCGCTCTTTTCCCCGAAGCCATGGCTTCTACCACCGGGCCGGCGTTTGTCGCGACATTGCCGCAGGCAAAAATTCCTTTCGACGATGTCATGGCGGTTTGCTCATCAACCCAAATGCTGCCATCTTCCTTCAAACGTAAAGAAACTCCCTGTTCTGGGCTTACCATAAATGTATTAGGTTCGTGGCCGATGGCAAGAATAACTGTATCCGCTTGAAGAATACATTCCGATTCAGGCACAGGAATTAATTCCCACTTACCTTCTATCTCCGAATCCGCGTAATCCATCCGTATACATTTTAGACCACTGACAAAATTCTGAGGATTCGCTAAAATTTCAAGGGGTTTTAAAAGAGGCTCCAAGGAAACGCCTTCTTCTTTGGCGTAATCACGCTCTTCTTTGCGCACTCTCATTTCATCCTCGGTCCTACGGAACATTAAAGTAACCTGACGACCCAACCGTCGAGCTAAACGCGCGCAGTCAAGGGCCGTATTCCCAGAGCCAACCACGACGATCTTCTGTCCTATAAAAAAGTTAGAGGGTTTTGAAGAAAAAATACTTCGTTGCATTAAATTAACCCGCATCAAAAATTCTTCACCGTAATAAACTCCTCCCCAATGACTTCCTGGCAGATCCATAAACTTAGGGCGCCCCGCGCCTGTGGCCAAAAGAATGGCCGAAAAACCTTCCTGAAAGAAATCGTCTAAATTAAGTGTCTGGCCAATAAAAAAATTGGTTTTGATTTCAACGCCAGCACGACAGATTTCCTCAATCTCTTGATCAAGAATTCTTTTAGGCAGACGGAATTCTGGAATTCCATATCGCAAAACACCTCCCGGCTTATCCTGCGCTTCAAAGATGGTGACAGGATAACCCTTTTTTGTTAACTCTGCGGCGGCCGTAAGTCCCGCTGGTCCCGCGCCCACAATAGCTATTTTTTTATCTCCAAAAAGTATTTTCTTCTGTTTTAAAGCAATCCCTTTACCGTGATCAGAGGCAAATCTTTCCAACGCCCGAATAGCGATGGGAGATTCTTCTTCATTTAAAATACAGGCGACTTCGCAGGGGGCTGAACAAATACGTCCACAAATGGCAGGGAACAAACTTTCTTCTTTGATCTGAGATTGCGCGGCATCCCAATTACCTTCCCGTAAATGACGAATAAAACCAAGAATATTAATCCCCAACGGACAGGCCTTCACGCAGACAGGGTTGGCACACTGCGGGCATCGGCGTGCTTCTTCTAAAGTTGTCTTTTTAGAGAATCCTAGGGAAACTTCAGAAAAATTTCGAACTCGTTTCTCGCTGGATTGCGTTACCACTTGCGGCTGAGCCATTATTCTAACCTCAAAAAGCATTCATCCGAATATTTAAAAAATCAAAATCCACCTTGTGCCCATCAAACTCAGGGCCGTCAAGACAGGCTAAAACAACTCTGCCTCCCACTTTCACTCGACACGACCCACACATTCCCATGCAATCAACCATGATGGGATTAACGCAAACAAAAGTTTTAATATTTTTCGGCCGCGTTAATAGGCAAACCGCCTGCATCATATCGGCTGAGCCAATGGCGTACACTAGTCCCACCTCCTGGCGATCAATAAATTCTTTTAAAACATCGGTCGCCAAACCCTTTCTTTCATACGATCCGTCGTTGGTTGTGATAAAAATCTTCTGACACGAAAGACGCATCTGAGCCTCAAGCATGATCATCCTCTTTGTCTTCGCGCCGATCATTCCAATCACTTTGTTGCCTGCTTTTTTAAGCGCCCGGCAAATCGGTAGAAGTTGCGCGGTCCCGATGCCGGTTGCGATACAAACGACCGTGCCTTTATTTTCGATGGTCGCCGGCCGGCCTAAAGGCCCGAGGATAGAAAATATTGATTCATTAATAAGCAACGCCCCCAGTTTTGTCGTGGTGTATCCTACTTCTTGAAAAATCAGAGAAATGATTCCCTTCTCTTTATCGGCCTCAATAACGCTTAAAGGGATTCGCTCATCCGCTTCCTGCGGACAGACGCTGACAAATTGTCCTGTCTGGATTCTTTGGGCAATAGAAGGAGCTAAAATATCAACGCGTTTGACATCAGGAGCTAAAATTTGTTTATTAATAATTTTAAACATGCGATTTCTTTTTGAGAGTCTTCATTAAATATTCTAACGACAAAGTATTAAGGACATCCTCTTTTTTTAACCATCCCCGCCGGGCAATGGAGACGCCAAATTTCAAATAAGGGAGGTGTTCGGTTGAATGCGCGTCGGAATTAATGGCAAATCTTACGCCTTGACTCCGCGCGAAATAAACATTCGTTGAATTTAAATCCAAACGGGAAGGAAAAGAATTAATCTCCAAGAATACGTTGCGCTCCACGGCTGCTTTACAGACTTCTTTTAAGTCAATATCGTATGCCTCTCGTTTCCCCAAATGGACACCCGTTGGATGAGCAATCACGTTGACATATTTATTTCGACAGGCATTGATAAGCCGTTTCGTCAAACGGTCCTTACCCTGTTCAAAGCCACTGTGAATAGAAGCGACGACAATATCAAATTGACTCAATATTTCATCATTGTAATCTAATTTTCCTTCGCTGTCTATCTCAACTTCCGTGCCGAATAAAATACGAAAATTCTTAAACTCTTCATTGAGTTGATCAATTTCTTTTTTCTTCTTTTTTAAATTCTCAGGACTCATCCCCCCTGCCACTTTCAGGCGCTCAGAGTGATCACTGACACCTAAATATTCATAACCCAATTGACGGGCAGCCTCAGCCATCTGTTTAATCGTATTTCGTCCATCCGACCAAGTAGAATGGACATGGAGATCTCCCTTGATATCCTTAAATTCAATTAACGAGGGGATTCCATTATCAAAAATCTCTGATTCCCCAATATCCTCCCTTAACTCAGGGGGAATAAAAGGAAGCCCTAAAATCCTTAAACAATCTTCTTCGGTTTTGCTTGCCAGTAACGTCTCTTGCTCTCCGTGAACTTTAAAAATCCCATATTCGTTGACTTTCATTCCCTTTTTAAGCGCGATTTGGCGTAAACGGACATTAAAATTCTTAGATCCCGTAAAATACAATAAAGCCGCTCCAAAACTTCTTGGCTCAACCACCCTTAAGTCCACTTGAGTGTCGTTATCGGTAAGAATCGAAGATTTCGTATCTCCGTGCACATTAACTTTTTTAACGCAAGGAAGATGAATAAAAGTGTCCATTACCTCCTGGGGATTTGTGGATTCAATTAAAATATCAAGATCCCTGACGGTTTCTTTCTGTCGTCGTAGACTTCCCGCCACTTCAATTCTTTTGACCTCTTTTAATTTTTGCAAAACTCCAATAATTTCTTCGGCAAGACGCGTGGCCACGCCTAAGTTCATCCGTTCGCGGCCCGCCTGAACGATCTTAATCCCCTGAAGAATATTTTCTACCGTTTTCTCTTTGACGCCTTCTAAATCTAAAAGTTTGCCGGTCTCTGCCGCCTGACGCAAGCCCTCTAAATCTTTAATTTTTAATTTATCAAAAAAAAGTTTAACTTTTTTAGGTCCAACGGAAGGAACTTCCATGATCTCAAATATGCTTTCGGGAATTTCTTTAATCAGCTCCTCGTAAGCGGAGATTTTTCCAGTCTGGCAATACTCAACAATTTTTTCCCGCAACGCTTGACCTATCCCGGGGATTTGGGAAAGACGCTCTTCTTTGACTAACGTTTCAATATCTTCAGCTAAATTTTCGATATTTTCCGCGGCTTTAAAATAAGCTCGAATTTTAAAGACATTATCCGCCTTCATCTCAAATAAAAATCCCAGACGATTAAAAATTTGAGCGATTTCTTTATTTTTCATTTTAACTTTAAATAAAGAATAGATTCCATCTTTTCTTTCTCTTGGGTGGTTGTCGCGCTCAAAAAAGAAAAGGACTGAAAACTTTTCAAAAAGGGAGAAATGATCTCGTCCATAAAAACTTGCCGTATTTGAGAATTGGCCTGAAATTGGCCATAACCTTCAGTAATCTGCTCCAGTTCTTTCCTTTGCTCTTGGGCTGTATTAAATTCTTTTTCTTTATTTTCTATTTCTTGGCGCAGAGCATCGAAATCATCTTTCTGGACAACGCTATTTTCTAAACTCTTTAATTTTTCTTTACTTAATTTTAGCTCCTCTTCTTTCCCAACGACTTCTAGCTGTGCATCCTTGAGCCGTTGCAAACTCCCCGAGAGGAAAGCTTCTTTTTTCCTTTCTTCCGCGAAAGCCAATTCACTTAATTTTTGCATAATGGATTCCATTTTAGCTAAAGTTTTATCTATCTTTAAAAAAAGAAACCCCGCGCTCTTCCCCTTTAAAGAAAAAACTTCTTTGGTTAATTCTTCTTGAGCGGCCAAAGATAAAGCTTTCCCTCGGAAGACATCAATGGATTGTTTAAGCACCTGCCGATTGATCCCTAGAAGTAAATATTGATCTAGGAAACAATAGCTTGGCTGAACACTTTCCCCTAAAGGCAAAACCATAGATTGAATAGGAATCTTGGAATACACTTCTTCCTTGAGAGGCATCATGAACTGATCAAAAATATTTTTAAGAACGTTCTCAATTTTTCTCTGATCATTCATTTTAATAAAAAGCACCAAACGAGGAATGGGAATAAGGCTATTTTCATCAATATCGGCCAAATGACCTCCCATCTCGTCACCCAAACTTAAGGCAATTTCTTTAATACTAAACCCTAGGGCATCTTCTATTTTTTGTATTTGTTCCCTCGAGGCTGTTTTCGAAGAACTGGTTTCTGTCTTTTTTATCTCTTTTTGAATTTCTTCCCAATAATAATTAAAATCGATACAATTGCCCCATTGATAAATTAAAACTTCTTTAGGAATAAAAGAAACTGTTTTATTCTCTCGAGGGGCACAAGAAGTATGCGTCTGCTTTAAGGAGGGATCCGTTTGGTCTGCGTCGTAAAGGATATTCCCCTTGAACATAGATAACTTCGCCCAATGAACAGAGGCCCCTATTCTAGTAAAACCTGAAATAGCTTTGAAAAAATCTTTTCCACTGAGTTGCGAAGAAGGGCTGGAATTATTTTCATTAAAATAATTTTGAGCAATTTCTGCCGTTTTTTGGATGTTCCCATAAAAAAAGCCACTGACGGGTTTAGAATAGTTTTGGATGAGTTTTTTAAATTCTTTGTCCGTGGCTAAAGCAGGGGAAGATCCCTCAAACACATCGATAGAACGACGCGCCATCTTATCTCCCAGGCCTATGATTAATAAATCTTTAATACGCGTAAACCCTAATTGAATGTTTGTATTGCGCAACGTTATTAAATAAATCGTGTGTTTTTTATATTCCACGCTTTCCGTCGCGACATATTGAAAAAACTGATTAGAGAATCCTGAAAGAAATTCTATTAATTGAAATTGAGGTTCCACGCGACCAATAATAGCTATATTCGATAAAATTTCTCCTAACCATTGGGCTTTCAAAGTAGCAGGCTCTCCTTCTGAAGAGTTAAAATTGAATTGTTCCGGGGCATAGAAACTTATCACCATTTCTCGTCCTAATACTGTTTTAAAAGAAATTTCCGAACTCACCCGAGGGAGTTCATTTTTCAGCCAATCCATAAAAAAACGCTGTTTGGCTGTTATAAATTTTTTCTGCTGTAAAAGATCAAAATCTAATTGAGTAAATGTCTTCCACAAAGGTGCCGCCATAAATTTTTGAAGATCTTCTTGTGGGTTATTGACGCGGACATACCCCAAAACATCCTCACGTAGGATTTGTTCAGGCTGAACTTTCTTTCTAAGCAGATAAAAACATGCCGCTCCCGTCACTCCTACAAAAAAAATAGAAATTACAACCCACAAAATAATTTTTTTCATCTCCAGAATCCTTTTTAAAAAGTTAAAATAAATTAAAAAATTCTTTGGCGTTATGGTTTAAAATTAAAAGGGCTTCTTCTTCGGCCATTTGTTTTAAGTTGCAATAGGCTTTGAGTGTTCTAAAGACATCTTTCGGGCTTGACTGAAAAGTCTCTTCGCTGTTCTCTTCTCTGTAATGGACAGGGCAATCTGTTTCCAACAATACACGGTTTATCGGTGCTTGTCTGATGGCGTCTTGGGATTGAGAGCTATAGGCGAGACTCGGGCTTGTTGAAACATAATAACCGGCAGCGATCATTTCTTGCAAAATATCCACCGGCCCGCTGTACCAATGGAAAAGGGCCTTCTTAAGATCAGCTTCTTTAACCATGGCCAGACATTCCTTCCAAGCGCCTCGAGAATGAATAATCGCCGGCAAATTTAATTTTTTCGCGAGGGTTAAGAAATGTCCGAAAACTTTGACCTGCTCTTCTCTTTTCTGAATATCTTTTTTAACCCATTTATACCAGAAATCTAATCCTATTTCTCCAATCGCCGTAAGCTCAGACGCGTTGTCTTCAATCATTTTCGTGCAGAAAGAAATTTGTTCACAATTTGCTTCAGAAGGATGCATGCCAAAAGCTAAATAAATTTTTGGGTTATTTTTTGTCTTTTTGATTTCTAAATTTTTTTGACAAGAAGCGAAATCCATGCTCACCGCGACAATCCCTTCCACGCCAGCTTTGGTGGCCTCGTCCAATGCTAAGTCAAGATTAGGCAACTGATCTAAGTGGGCATGCGTATCGAATATCATTTGGATTCCAAAATAAACGTCACCGGGCCGTCATTGACGAGGGAGACTTCCATCATCGCTCGAAACAGACCCGTTTCCACCCCTCCCCTCAGGGGACCTAACGGCGGGGTGGAATTGTGCTTACGTAAATTTTCCACAAAATAATTATAAATTTCTTCAGCCCTTTTCGGCTCGGCCGCTTCATCAAAAGATGGTCGTCGGCCATTAGAACAGTCCCCATACAACGTAAATTGCGAGACAATGAGAAACTGAGCATGGGCCTCTAGGCTGGAGACATTCATCTTGCCTTCATTATCTTCAAAAATTCTCAAATGAAGAAGTTTCTCAATAAAATAATCAGCATCCTTAAATGAATCTTTTTTAGACACAGCTAAAAGGACTAAAAGGCCTTGACAAATTCGGCCAATCATTTTGCCTTCAACACTGACTTGGGCTTCTTTGACTCGTTGAATAACGGCTCGCATAATTAAATAAGATTATAGTTTACGAAGGCTGCATTGACAAGGAATTCCCTTTGTGTTAGAAGAATAGGATGAAACTCGAAGATGTTTTGAAAGAATATAATTTCCCCTCGGCAGTTCAAAAAATTTTTCTAACCTCTGGAATCAACGAACTCTATCCTCCCCAGGCAGCCGCCATTGAAACAGGACTTCTCAAAGGCAAAAATCTTCTCATGTCTGTCCCGACCGCCGCTGGAAAAACACTCATCGCCGAATTATGCATGCTGCGCTCCATTCTTCTTTATCAAGGACGCTGTTTATATATTGCCCCCTTAAAAGCTCTAGCCAGCGAGAAATACAATGACTTTAAACAAAAATATTCTTCTTTAGGGATTGAAGTTGGCCTCGCTATTGGAGACTTGGATACCCCCAGCCACTATCTTAATCGTTACCAAATCATTATCGCGACGGCGGAAAAAGTTGATTCTCTCTTGCGTTCAAAAGCAAAGTGGCTCATTGACGCTTTAACGGTTGTGATCTTAGATGAAATCCATTTTATTAATGACAGTTCTCGTGGACCAACGATGGAAATTTTAACGGCGCGGATAAAACAACTTAATCCTAAAATACAAATCTTGGGCTTAAGCGCTACCGTCAGCAATGCCCGAGAAATGGCCGAGTGGCTAAAGGCAGAACTTGTGACAAGTACCTGGCGGCCTATTCCTTTAAGGGAAGGTGTTTATTTTAATGAAAAAATTATCTTCGATCAGGCTGGGGTGCGTCTAATCAACGAAGAACCAGCGGACGATATGAGCAAATTGGCTTTAGACACACTGCGAGGAAATGGCCAGGTGCTTATTTTTGTCAATTCAAGACGATCGGCTCAAGCGGTAAGCCGTGAGATATCCCTTAACGTTTCTAAAACGCTGACCGCTGAGGAAAGAAAAAAACTCACAGGCTTATCTAAGAAAATGGCCGGAACAGGCGCCGATACAACAAAAGTGTGCCGCAAATTGGCAGATGTCGTGCTGCACGGAGTTGCCTTCCATCACGCGGGACTTAAACCCAATCAACGAGATCTCATCGAAACCCATTTTAAAAATAATCTGATCAAAGTGATTTGTTCAACGCCAACCTTAGCCGCGGGAGTGAACCTCCCCGCTCGACGAGCCGTGATCCGTGATTGCAAACGTTTTGAAAGCGGCTTGGGAAGCGCTTATATCCCCACCAGTGAATATAAACAATGCGCTGGTCGGGCAGGACGGCCGCAATATGACAGCTTTGGAGAGGCGATTCTTGTTGCCAAATCGTTCTCGGAAACAGAAGCTCTTTTTGAACGTTATATCCGAGCAACGCCGGAGCCCATTATTTCCAAACTCGCCGATGAATCGGCTTTACGCATCCATATTCTGGCCTCGATTGCCGGCGGTTACATCCACGATGTCAAAGGAATGCTAGAATTTATCTCTCACACCTTTCTTTATCATCAGCGGCAGGGGGCAAATCTCTTAAACCTCATTACGGAAATTTTTGAATTCCTGCATCGTGAAAAATTTATCGAAAAAAGCGGCACTCATTTTTTCCCCACCACATTGGGGAGTTTAACCAGCCGTCTTTACATTGATCCCCTAACAAGCATAACCATCCGTGATGGTCTTCAAAAAATTAAGATCGACACGTCTTTTCCTTCGATAGGGATGCTGCATCTAATGTGCTCTTGTCCTGATAATTCTCTTCTTAATGTAGGCAAAAAAGATTTGGAAGACCTTGAGCGATTTGCCTCTGAACATAGCGATGAATTTATTTTAACTCCAGAAAATCATCCCCAATTCGAAGATGTCTACGCCTATCTATCGACGGTCAAAACAACATGGATGCTCTTTCAGTGGATTGAAGAAGGCAAAGAAGAAATGATCTGCGATCAATTTAACGTGGGGCCCGGGGATGTCTATCGGCATGTGGAAACGGTCCAATGGCTTTTGTACGCGGCAACAAATATTGCCCAACTCTTTCACCACAAAAAATTAACATTCCAATTAGGAAATTTAAGAAACCGTATTCGGTACGGCATCAAGGAAGAACTTTTAGAATTAATCAGCTTAAAAGGAATCGGTCGGGTGCGGGCACGCGTTCTTTACAATCACGGCTTTAAAAAATTAGCGGATCTCAAACACGCCTCTCTGGATAAGCTTGCCGCCCTCCCTCATATAGGGAAGACCATCGCCCAAGATATTTTTGCTCAATTATCAAAAAATTCTCTCACCCAAAACAAACATTATTAAGCCGGTTGCAAGATATCAAGACCATTGAATTCGATAATTTGCAAAAGCCTGCAGTTGGCCCCCCCAGGCTTTTTCTCACCAGACTCCCATTGCCGTATCGTACTCTCACTATTATTCGTGACATAAGCAAGAACAGCCTGGCTCACATGCAGTCTTTTCCTAAGCCACGCAATATCTTCGGCCATATAATGTTTAGGTTCCGGATAGCGAATCTTATTGAACCCTCTGATACTCAAAGAAACGTCCTTAATTTTATGAATAGCCTGGAGCTCTTCTTCAACCATATCAAAAACTTTAGAATGTTTTCTTTGCTTAATCATATTCTATCACCTCAAATTGTTTATTTTTAATGCCCTGCTCAATTTCCACATCAGTTAACTGATCGTATTCTTCAGATAAAATTTTAAGAACTTTCTTCTCATCCTGATCCAAATTATCTTGTTCATTCTTACCAAACAACAAACAAAAAACGAGGAATCTTTCTTTTTTCCAGAAAAAAATATTTCTGAATCCGCTGCTTTTCCCCTCCCCTTCTCTCGCCGCTCGAATTTTATACATTTTGGAGCCAAGGGAAACCGCTCTTCCCTCATAAATGTCGTTTAAAACATCCTTTAGATAAGCATCATCCAAGCCATGGTCCTTCATGTCTCTTTTAAAAGACTTATTTTTCAAATAGCGCATTCTTTTCTTTCTGATATAAGTATATCACCTAGTGTATATGTTTTCAAACTGTTTTTTCAGTATGGTGATGTACACTAAAGTGTGTAAATTGATTTAAAAAGTAATAAAAAAGGCGTATCCTTCTGGTTGAAATATTTAGAAACCCGGGATGGCGGTTGCCACCGCAAAACCCAAACCAAGAAGGAGACGCCCATGAGAACTGTTAATCTCACAGGTAATTATAAACGAAGATGGCAATTTGCCAAACAATTTTTTCAGGAAACTCAAAACAACGATTTTAAGTTTGATATCCATATATTGGCTCGATCCATGACCAAAGAATTTTTTGAAATCACTCTTGAGGAAGAAATGATCCAATATCAGCAACGAGAGTTTTACCAAAGAACAGAAAATCGTATTGATTACCGTAACGGGCATTACACTCGCAATTTTGATACCGCCTTTGGCCCCATTGAGAATATTCAAGTGCCACGTTCTCGGACGGGTTTGTTTGAACCAACGATGTTCAAGAAATATCAGCGCCGTCAAGACTGTGTCAATCAATCGATTGTGAATTGTTTTTTACTAGGCGTCTCCACCCGTAACGTCAAAGACGTTTTAAAACCCCTCTTAGGCGTTAACATCTCGGCCTCAACCGTCTCTAACGCCGCCAAATCCGTCACTCGCTTGGTCGAGCAATTCCACGCTCGTCCGCTCGTTGACGAATATCAATTCCTTTTTCTCGATGGCATTAACATATCCGTCCGATATGGTTCAAAATCCATTAAGAAAACCGTCCTGGCCGCCTACGGGATCACGCTCTTTGGCCAACGCGAACTCATCGATTTTCGTATCGTTAAATCCGAATCCAAAGATGCCTGTGAATCTTTTTTAAACCATCTTTTCCATCGTGGCTTCGAAGGTAAAAATCTTAAACTCATTATCACCGACGGCGGCAAAGGTCTGATCGCTGCCTTAGGTTTTGTCTACCCCCAAATCAAACACCAACGCTGTTGGTTCCATAAACTCCAGAATATCCAAAAATTTCTTAGAAAAAAAGATCAGGAAGAAATTATTAAAGCTTTACGGAAAATCTACAACGCTGAGTCTCGAGCCAAAGCCCTCAACGCCTTTAAATCTTTTAAAGATACCTGGTCCAAAGCTTATCCCAATGTCGCGAAATCTCTAGAACAGGACTTAGAAGAACTCCTAAACTTTTTGACCATCCCCATCAAAGAAGATTACCGTACTTTTATTCGCAAACGTATTCGTACTACCAATGTTATCGAACGTTGTTTTCGTGAAGTCAGACGTCGCACCAGACCCATGTCTTGCTTTAACAATAACGACAGCCTTCAACGCATTATTTATGCTGTCTTTTTTCGTTTAAATACTAACTGGAAGGATAAACTTTTATCCCAATTTACACAATTTATTTGACATTACCTTTCAGTATTCTCAAGCCATAACCGCCACCGCCTCAATCTCAACCAAGGCGTCCTTAGGCAGCCGAGCGACCTGGATCGTTGAACGCGCCGGCGCTGTCTCGGGTTTAAAAAATTCTGCGTACACCTTATTCATGGCTGGAAAATCCTGCATGTTTTGCAAGAAAACAGTCGCCTTAACAATCCCTTCGAGGGAAGAGCCAGCCGCTTCTAAAACTGCTTTTAAGTTATTTAAAACAAGCCGTGTCTGTTCGGTAATATCTTTTCCTCGAATCTCGTTAGTGGCTGGATCCAAAGGAATTTGGCCAGAGGTATAGACAAGATTTCCAACCACGACCGCTTGATTGTATGGGCCGATGGCCTGCGGCGCCTTATTTGTTTTTATAATTTTTTTTGTCATAAAAATTTTCCTTTCAAGGAGTCCCAGAGGGACGAGTTGAACCCCCACTGTTTCGTTTTGTTATATAAGAATAACGAAACAAAACGGTGGGGGTAAATTCCGACAGCAACTTATGTTCACCTACTAAAAACAAGCTCCATAAGTTGCGTCGTCATTTACAAATATTTTGCTGTCTTTAGCTGTCTTTCTAAATGGTATACCAGAAAATGATTAAGAATATATTTTAGTTCCTTTTTTACGCTCGCGGCCAATCCTAATCTTAAACATTTTTCCCACTCACTTCTCTCTATATGGAGAATCGAGGCAACCGCCCCCTGAGAAATCGACGTGGGATGAAGTTCATCTACAGGGCAATGCATGCACACCAAGCCTCCGCTTTTAAGGCTAAATTGAGCGCGGGCCTTTACTTTTTTTCCGCATTTCACGCAACAATCCAAATGCGGACGAAATCCCGAAAAAAGCAAAGTCTTGATTTGAAACATATACACCAATTTATCGATATCAACAATTGTGCCCAGACTCTTTAGATATTCAAGAACCAACTCGTAAATTTCTTTATTTTCTTGCTCGGGAGGCATAATCGTATTAATGAGTTCCAAGGCATAGTTAGCCGCCAGACTACGTTTGTAATCTTGACGCACTAGAAAAAAGTATTCTCTTAGATCGCATTGACTGACGAGGTGTAAATCCGAATTACGGGACTGGTAATAGACAAGGTCATTAACGGAGAATTTATCGATATGACTGCCAAACTTTTTAGAATCTTTGCGGATTCCTTTCAAGATACCTTTGACCTTGCCGTAATCTTTCGTAAAAAAGAAAGCAATGCGGCTTGTCTCCCTAAAATCAAATGTCTTTAAAACGATCCCTTCCGTCTGAATAATCATTTCTTATCAATAACATTTTTAATTCTATTTTTTAAATGTTCCATTAATTCTTTCTCTTTATGCCGCATCCTTTTTATATCGGCAGGAGAATGGTCATCAAATCCTAATAAATGCAATATCCCATGAATCATATATAAGACGATTTCATATTCGAACGATGTCTGAAAACGCCTGGCGTTTCCTATAGCCGCATCCACAGAAATAATCACATCTCCTTTTAATTCTTGCCTCTTATTGTCTTTCCCTCCAAAGGCCAAAACATCCGTCGCGTGGTTACGATGTAGAAATTTTTTATTAAAAGTCCTTACGCGCTGGTGGGTGACAAAAACAAAAGAAAGATTCCCTCGGGAGATATGGACCTCTTTAAGGATTGCTTTCGCGATCTTTCTGATCTGAAAGGAGTTGAGAAATATCTTTCTCTGAAGATTTTCGACTGCTAATTCCATTTTTTGAACCATTCTTTTTTTCGGGGTACTTAATACGCGAATGATGCATAGCGCTTAAAATTCTTGCAAAAACCGCGGAGATTTTATTAATCTCGGCTAAAGTTAAATGACATTCATCCAATTGCCCATCAATAAATTTATTATTAATTATTTTTTTAACTGTTTCTTCGATATTCGCGGGATTAAGATCCTCGAGCGAACGGGTTGCCCCTTCGCAGGAATCAGAGAGCATAATGATGGCGGCCTCTTTCGTCTGAGGCTTGGGTCCGGGATAACGAAAGTTTTCTTCATTGATTGTCTTTGAGTCTTGTGTCTCTTCCAAGGCTTTTTGATAAAAATAATGCATGAGGCTTGTCCCGTGATGCTCTGGGATAAAATCAAGAATCTGCTGATTTAATTTATATTTCTTGCCAAGCTCAAGGCCTTCTTTCACGTGATTAAGAATCACTAAACGGCTAACCGATGGTTCTATTTTGTCGTGTTTATTTCCCATCCCTGCTTGGTTCTCGTTAAAATATTCCGGGTTAACTAATTTCCCAATATCGTGATAATATGCCCCCACCCTCGTTAATAGAGAATGCACACCGATGGCATCGGCGGCGGCTTCGGCTAAGTTACTAACGACAAGACTGTGGTGATATGTCCCCGGGGCTTCTAAAATCATCCGCTTCAGAAGAGGGTGGTTGAAATCAGATAGTTCCAATAAACTAAAATTGGTTAAAACTCCAAATAAATATTCAAATATTTTTAAAGTCGCAATCACCACAAACGCGGCAATCAGGCCATTGGCCATTAAAGGGTATAAAAATTGAGCCAGGAGCTCCGGAGACATAAAACGCTGCGAATCGAGATCGGATAAAATAAAACAAATCAGTTGGACGATACTGACAAAAAGCCCTGCCCCCATAACTTGTCCACGTGTCCGAGCCCCGCGAACAGTATGCGCTCCTATTAAACTGCCTAAGAATAACGTTAACATCATAGAAAGCTCTAAGCGTCCAATCAGACTTACAACCAAACTGCTCGTCAAAGCCATTAAAAAGGCCAACTCCAAATCATTAAAAAGAAGCATTGTCAGCATGGCCACCGCCGCGGTAGGAATATAGAAAAGAGAGAAAATTTTATATTCTTGCGATAAATAAACGGTAAACACCAATAAAACCAATAACAAACTGAGTTTGAGAAATATTTTTATATCGGCTTTTTTAAGAAAATAAAAATGGGTACCAATAAATAACAAAAAAAGTGGGATGATCAGTGGATATTGAGCGATGCGGCAAAAAAAGGCAATCGTTAAAACAAAAAAAATCATCGCGCTCAAACGAATAAAACCTGTTTGAGTTGTCTTATTAAATTTTGTGCTCATTAGCATACGCTTCTATGATTCTCTGGACCAGTTCATGGCGGATAACATCACGGCCTGTTAAATAAACAAACTTGATTCCTTCAATTTTGGAAAGAATCTTTTCCGCTTCCGCCAATCCATTAGGGCTTCCTTTGGGAAGATCGCTTTGAGTAAGATCTCCGGTAATAACTGTTTTGGAGTCAAAGCCAAGACGGGTCAAAAACATTTTCATTTGGAATGGGGAACTGTTCTGCGCTTCGTCTAAGATAACAAAGGCATCATTCAAAGTTCTTCCGCGCATAAAAGCAAGCGGAGCGACCTCAATACTGCCTTGTTCACTGAGCTCCTCGACTCGATCAGGCTCCATCATGTCATAAAGGGCGTCATACAGAGGGCGTAAATACGGATAAACTTTCTGAACCATATCTCCGGGGAGAAAACCTAAATTTTCTCCCGCTTCAATGGCGGGTCGCGTCAAAATAATACGTCGCACTAATCCCTTTTTAAGCGCGTTAACAGCCATCGCCATGGCCAAATACGTTTTCCCTGTTCCCGCGGGTCCTATCCCAAAAACGATGTCATGATGCTTAATGGCGTCAATATATTCTATCTGTCCCTTTGTTTTAGGAGTGATGACCGTCCCGGGGGTAAAAACTTCAATTTTCTCTTTAGCAACTTGTTTAAGATCAACACCCTCTTGGGGTTGGGCTAATTTTAAAGCAAAAGTAATATCGCTTTTTTTAATAATTGAACCGCTGGCGAGCAATCCTAAGAGATAGTCAAAAAGGTCACAGGTTTTATCCACCTGCGGTCGTTCTCCGGAGATATTTAATCCCTTAGGCTGGTGCGTAACGCGGACATTTAATTCCTTCTCGATCAGTTTTAAATTTTGATCGTACTTACCAAAAAGAATTTGAATGTCTTTATTGTTCTCAATATAAATTGTTCGTTCCATAAAAAATTATTATCTCGGGATTTGCAACACAATCCCTGGTTTGATGTGATTTGGGTCTTTAATTTTTTCTTTATTCGCCTCATAAATCTTCGGCCATTTTTTATACGTGTCGTAAAATTTCTTGGAAATTTTTTGCAAGGTATCGTCTTTTTCAACCTTGTATTCCACAAAAGAAGGTGTCTCGCTTTTTTTCGAAATTGATTCAGGCATATCCTCTGAATAAGAAGAACTCCCCAAAGAAGTCGCCTGGTCATCTGTCATGGAAGCCGAGGCATTCTCATCAAGAGTGCCTTGCCCTTCTTCTAAATCAGCGGCTTTGGAAATCTCCAAAACGTATACTTTGCGAGTCTTTTTTATGTCAGACCTGTCAACAGCAGGTGGTGTCCCCATTAAATAACCTTGATTCCCCGTAATTTCCATATTCACTCTTGGCTTATCTTCCACGTAAGAGCGAACCTGAATCCCAGACCCACCTGTTCCACAGCCATAAATTCCTGACAATAAAACAACCCCTAAGAATAAAAACAATAATTTTTTTGACATCTTGACCTCCCTTTTTAAGCTTAAATAAAGATTAAATCCTAAATCCGAAATTAGAGTTTAACATCCAATTTTATCCCTAATTCTTGCAATTGTTTTTTATCCACATCCGCTGGCGCGTCGGTTAAAAGACAACTTCCCTTTTGCGTCTTGGGGAAAGCAATCGTATCCCGAATGGAATCAAGGCCGCAAAGGATGGCGACTAACCGATCAATCCCATACGCGACCCCCGCGTGCGGCGGCGCTCCGTATTGAAAAGCTTTTAAAAGAAATCCGAATCGCCTTTCGGCTTCTTTTTCATCGAGGCCTATTATATCAAAAATTTTCTTCTGCATATCCTTTTTATGAATTCTTACGGATCCGCTGCCTAACTCCGTGCCGTTCAAAACTAGATCATAAGAACGCGCCCTAATTTTTTCTAATTGTTTATCCTCTAAATAATGCGCATCCTCCTCTTTAATGGACGTAAAGGGATGGTGTTCGCTTTCCCAGCGTTTTTCTTCCTTGTTATATTTAAACATTGGGAAATCGACAACCCAAAGAAAACAAAATTCATCTCCCGTCTTATCTTTTCTTAAATCAGGCTTGTCACTGTTGTATTCTTCCTTAGCCTGCGCGTGCGTCATGCGAGGGAATGGCGTTTTTAATTCTATGCCTTTAATCTCTTTAAAAATTTCTTTAAATAATCGTTCGGTAAGCGCGAAAATGTCCTCTTCCGTCACGAAAGACATCTCCATATCCAACTGAGTAAATTCAGGCTGGCGATCCGCTCTCAAATCCTCATCTCGAAAACACTTAACAATCTGGAAATAGCGGTCAAATCCCGATACCATTAATATCTGCTTAAAAAGCTGCGGTGATTGAGGCAGAGCGAAGAATTTTCCCACGTTTAAACGCGCTGGGACAAGAAAATCCCGCGCGCCTTCAGGAGTAGACTTAGTTAAAATGGGGGTTTCGACTTCTAGAAAATTTTCTTTATTTAATAAATTTCTTACAATCGAGCAGAGTTTGTGACGCAACTCAAAAGTCCTAAACACTTTTCGACGCCGTAAATCAAGATACCGGTAAGCTAAACGCACCTCTTCAGAGGCCTCCACATTACCTGCGATCTCAAAAACAGGAACCTCGCTTGGATTCAATACTTCCAATTCTTCGGCGGTTAATTCAATTTCTCCCGTGGGAAGATCTGGATTAATCATTTTTCCGGGACGCAAATTTATTTTCCCCTTAACCCGCACAACAAACTCCGGCCCCAATTTAGACGCCACCTCGTGCGCTTGCTTACTCACCGAAGGGACAAAGACAACCTGGGCAAGGCCATATCTATCCCGCACATCGATAAAAATGAGTTTCCCGTGATCACGGCGGGCGTGCACCCATCCGCACAAAATGACTTCCTGGCTTTGATGTTCTTTACGTAATTCTCCACAAGTATGCGTGCGTAGCATTTTAATTAAACCCCTTTCACTTTATTAACTAACAATTGGTAATCTCCATTCTTAATACTTATTTTTTCCTGGCTTCCCTCTCGCATATTTTTCAAAGTAATAAATTCTCCCTTAACCTCATTTTCTCCAATAATTCCTACAAAAAGAGCGCCACTTTTATCCGCCAAACGCATCAAACTTTTCATCGATGAAAGCCGATAGCTCATATCCGCTTTCACACATTGGCCTCTTAAAGAATTTAAAATTTGAAACGAAACTTTCAGCGAAACTTCATCTAAGGCAATTAAATACACTTGGACGTTTTCTCCCACTTTTTTATCTTCTTTAGGCATGGCTAATAAAATTCTTTCGATCCCTAAAGCGAAACCAATGGCTGGGATATCTGATCCTCCTAGCTGACTAACCAAATTATTGTATCGGCCTCCCGCGCCTAAGGCATTTTGACTCCCCAGCGAAGAATCGGTTATTTCAAAAACTGTGTGCGTGTAATAATCTAGACCTCTGACAAGGTTAAAGTCTTCTTCGAAAGGAATATTAAGGATGCTTAAAGCTTCTTTAACTTTATTAAAATAATAAGAGCTCTCCTCTCCAAGCCATTCTCGTCCTAACGTTAATCCTTGGATAACGTCTTTACAGGTCATTTTTTTGCAATCAAGGATTCTTAGGACACTGCGTTCATATCGATCCTGACAATCAGGACAGAGTTCCGATAGAGAAGCGCGTAATTTTTCTTTTAAAATTTCTTGCAGTTTCTTTTTGTCCTCTGGAGTTCCAAGGGTATTTAATTTTAATTGAAATTGATTGAGACCTAAATTTTGAAGTAAATGAACGCTTAAAGCGATAACCTCAGCATCCAAATAAGGAGAAATGGAATCCACTCCGATCGCTTCCACGCCTATTTGATGGAATTGCCTAAGTCTACCCTTCTGCGGGCGCTCGCCGCGAAACATGGGGCCGATATAAAAAAGCTTTGAGAGACTTTCTTTTTTATCTAGACTATGTTCAATGTAAGATCTAACAACGCCCGCGGTTCCTTCTGGCCTTAAGGTCAGCGCGGATATCTTGCTATCCTCCGCGTCTGGATGTTGTGGGGAGAGAATATTTAACATCTGCTTTTGAACAACCTCACTGGTTTTTCCCATCGAACGGGCAAACAGCTCGGTTTCTTCAAAAATAGGCGTGCGGATTTCCTTGTAGCCATAAAGCTTCAAGGTATCTCTTGCTTTAGCTTCCACTTCCTGCCATAAAAACACTTCAGAGGGAAGAATGTCGCTGGTTCCACGAGGGAGAAAAAACTTAAGATCCATAAAAAATAATTTAATGTTTATTGATAATTAAAAAAGAGTAATGCCGTGAAAGACAATACTCTTAACCTATTGTTCTTAAAGCAGTTATTTTATTTTTTGCTTCATTTCAAGGCCGGGTTTAAAAACGACCACCTTACGGGGGGGCACTGGGACGCTTGCTCCTGTCCGGGGATTTCGTCCCAAACGCGCCCTGCGTTCTTTAATCTTAAACACACCAAAATTACGCAATTCCACCTTCTCCATTCGCATGAGACTCTCAATAATCACATCAAAAGTCTTTTGCACAATCTTTTTGACATCGATTTGCTTAATTCCTGTCAAATCGGTTATTTTAAGGACAATATCTTTCTTTGTCATCTATCCACCTCCTATCGTAACTATAATAACAACAACCTCTTACGATGTCAAGGGATTTTACACACTCACCGACAGGCTGTGTTCTCCAACCAAATTTTTAATTTCGTTCATCAGGTCTTCCCCGGGGGCCACAAAAAGATCCTCTCCCACTAAAACTTGCACACTTTTATGGGAATTAGTATTCAGGCTTAAATATACAGGGATTTTCCCTGGCGAACCAGCCAACTTCTCCCTCAATTGCTTTAAAGCAACCTCACTCACGGCAGATAAGTCAACCTTGATCGATTTCACCGCTTGATAAGCATCCCTGATCGGCTTAATATCGCTGGCAATAATTTTCATTTCATCTTCACGCAAGCTAAGTCTCCCTTTGAGAAGAACCACCTCTCCTTCCTTAAGATAAGACGCTAAAGCGGTGTAGGCTGAAGGAAAAACAACAGCTTCGACCTCACCCTCTAGATCCTCTAATTTAAAAATGGCCATGCGTTCATTTGTTTTACGGGTGGTCGTCAACTTAACATGATTAATTAATCCAACGAGTTTGACTTCCTTTCCGTCCAAAGCTTGTCTTAAACCTTTGGTCGAATAATCCGCGAATTCTTTAATTTCAACGCGGTAATGATTTAATGGGTGTCCGCTAAAATAAAATCCCAACGTCTCTCTCTCGTAAGATAAAAGTTCATTTTGAGGCCATTCTTTAATGTTAGGCAAATTTTCACTTTCTTTTTTAAATCCTATCCCTAATCCTAAATCAAAAAATGACACTTGGCCTGAAAATCTTTCCTTCTGCGTTTTAGCTCCCCTCTCCAACGCCCTTTCTAAGATAGACATAAGCTGAGAACGAAAAATTTTAAAACTATCTAACGCCCCGCATTTAATCAAACTTTCCAAAACTTTTTTATTCACTAAACGCAAATCAACCCGTTCACAGAGCTCGTACAAAGAAAAATATTCCTTCGTTCTATTCTCAAGGATGGAATCAATGGCCGTAGCCCCCACATTTTTCACGCCCAGCAAACCAAAACGGATCGCGTGCTCATCAACGACACTAAATTCTTTGATACTTTTGTTAATATCCGGTGGCAAAACCTGTATTCCCATAGCCTCTGATTCCCGAACATATTCAACAATTTTGTCCGTATTATCTTTTTCGCTGGTCAGAAGCGCGCACATAAATTCAACCGGAAAATTAGCTTTCAAATACGCTGTCTGGTAACTAATAACAGCGTAAGCGGCAGAGTGGCTGCGGTTAAAACCATACCCTGAAAAATAATCAATCAGATCAAATAACTTATTGGCTAATCTTTCATCAATTTGGCTCGCGTGGCGGCATCCTTCAACAAAATCCTTGCGCATCTGATCCATGACAGAAGCAATTTTCTTACTCATAGCCCGTCTTAAGTGATCCGCTTGGGTCATGCTAAAACCGGCCAAGCTGCTCGCGATTTTCATAACCTGCTCTTGATAAATAATAATACCGTATGTTTCTTTCAAGATAGGTTCAAGCTTAGGATGATCATATTTAAAATGGACTTCTCCTCTTCTCCTTCGGGTGAAGTCTTCCAACATCCCGCTTCCCATGGGGCCGGGACGATAAAGGGCTAAGACAGAAATGATATCTTCAAATTCGGAAGGTTTAATTTTTTTGAGAAGTTCGCGCATCCCGGAACTTTCCAGCTGAAACACGCCGAAACTATTGGCACTGCTTAAGAGTTCATACGTTTTTTTATCATCTAGAGGAATTTTAGCAATATCAAGTCCGATATTACGCGTCTTTTTAATTAATTTAACCGCCTCACTAATAACCGTTAAAGTGCGCAAGCCTAAGAAGTCCATCTTCAGAAGACCAATCTTGGCAATCCCATCCATGTCCAGACCCGTTATGATTTGGTCTTCGTTCGACTTAAAAAGAGCGACATATTCGGTTAAAGGCTTATCCGAAATAACAACTCCGGCCGCGTGAGTTGAGGCATGACGATTCAAACCTTCCAAAACTTTAGCCGTGTCTATAATTTCACGAGCGGTTTTATCCTCTTCGTATATTTTTTTTAATTGGGGTTCTTTGCGTAAGGCGTCTTCGAGCGTAATCCCAATCTCCGCGGGGACTAATTTGGCAATTTTATCGACATCCCCATACGCGACATTCATCACTCGCCCCACATCACGAATGGCGGCCCTGGCCTGCATGGTTCCAAAGGTGATAATCTGGGCGACATTCCCTTTCCCGTATTTTTGAGTGACGTAATCAATCACTTCTCCCCGGCGTTCATAACAAAAATCAATGTCAATATCCGGCATACCCGCTCGCTCGGGATTAAGAAAACGCTCAAATAACAATCCGTATTTGAGCGGATCCAGATCCGTAATCCCCAAAAGATAACTGACAATACTTCCCGCCGCGGATCCTCTCCCCGGGCCAACAGGAATCCCTTGGCTTTTAGCGAACTTTATAAAATCCCAAACAATAAGGAAATAACCGACGAATCCAATATCCTCAATAACCTTAAGCTCATATTCAAGACGGTCACTGACTTCCCTTGAAAGGCTGTCGTAACGTTTCTGTATTCCTTCCAAGCAAAGTTCCCTTAAATAATCCTCTTTTGATTTTCCAACCGGCGGTTCAAAACGAGGCAGATGAATTTGATCAAAATTTAATTTCAAGTCACACTTCTCGGCGATTTCCAAAGTATTGCTTAAAGCTTCAGGAAGCCATCCAAATTCTTTGCGCATCAGAGCTGGATCTTTAAAATAAAATTGATCTGTCTTAAAGCGCATTCTCTTCGGGTCAGTAAGAATGCTTTGCGTTTGTATGCACAAAAGCGCTTCGTGGGCGATGGATTGAGATTGCTCTAAATAATGAACATCATTGGTTACCACCAGAGGCAAATTAAGTTCCTTCGCGATTTTTAAAATTCCTTCATTGACTTTCTTTTGCTCATCCAATCCATGATCCATAATCTCCAAATAGAAATTACCCTTGCCAAAAATTTGATGCAGTTCATCCGCGGTTTTCAAGGCTTCGTTGTAATTGCCTTCGCTCAGATGATAAGCAATTTCTCCCTTAAGACAAGCGGAGGTGCATAAAAGCCCTTCTGAATTCTGGGAGAGAATTTCTTTATCCATCCTTGGGTAATAATAGAATCCCTCTAGGTAGGCCGCGGAGACCAATTTCATTAAATTTTTATACCCCTGTTCATTGCGGGCGAATAAAACTAAGTGGGAAACACTTCCCTTTTGGCGGGGAGTTTTCTCAAGACGGCTGCCCTGCGTGGCAACGTAAGCCTCACAGCCAATCACAGGTTTAATCCCCATTTTCGTCGCGGCTTGATAAAACTGAATAGCGCCAAAAATATTACCGTGGTCAGTCATGCCTAAAGCCGGCATTTTATACTCAATAGCTTTTTCAATTAATTTGTTTATGCGACAAGCCCCATCGAGGAGACTATATTGGGTGTGGACATGCAGATGAACAAAATCGGAATGATTCATTACTCCCATTCAATCGTGGCTGGAGGTTTTGAACTGATATCGTAAACAACGCGGTTGATTCCTTTAACTTCGTTAATAATTCTATTAGCGATTTTTCCTAAAATATCGTAGGGCAACTGGGTCCAATCAGCGGTCATCCCATCAACACTGTTAACGCAGCGCAGGGCAATCACGTTTTCATAAGTACGTTGATCCCCCATGACACCAACAGTTTTTACGGGAAGCAAGACAGCAAAGGACTGCCAAATGTCATTATACAGGCCTCCTTTTTTAATCTCTTCTAAGACGCGCTCATCGGCCTCTCTTAAAACATCTAATTGTTCTTTGGTGACCTCCCCTAAAATACGAATAGCCAATCCAGGCCCTGGGAAAGGCTGCCTTTTTAAAATAGTCTCAGGCAAACCTAAATGCTTTCCGATCTCTCTGACTTCGTCTTTAAAAAGCTCTCTAAAGGGCTCAATTAATCCGAGATTTAAATTTTTAGGCAATCCGCCCACATTGTGATGACTCTTAATGACGGCCGATGGCCCCCCGGTGGGAGAATAGGATTCAATGACGTCAGGATAAAGAGTCCCTTGGGCTAAAAAAGCTACCTTTTTATTCTTTTTAGCCGTTTCTGAAAAAATTTTTCCAAATTCATCACCGATGATTTTTCTTTTTTCTTCCGGATCTGTCACGTTTTTTAAACGATTAAGGAATCTCTTCTGAGCATCCAAAACAGTCAAGTGCATATTAAAGTGGCCTTTAAAAGTTTTTTCAACACTCGCAACTTCATTCTTACGCAAAAGGCCGTTATCAACAAAAATACAATGAAGTTTTTGGCCAATGGCTTTATGGAGCAGGACAGCCGCGACTGAGGAATCCACTCCGCCGCTTAATCCTAAGATGACTTTTTTATTCCCCACCCGTTCACTGATTTCTTTAATTGTTGAGTCAATAAATTTATTCATGGTCCAGCGAGGGAAACATCCGCATATTTGAAAAATAAAATTACTCAAAATCTGGGTTCCCCGCTGCGTATGCGCGACCTCCGGATGAAATTGCACTCCGTAAATCTTTTTAGCGCGGTGAGCGAAAGCAGTGATCGACGCGTTTAAGGTATGCGCGATTTTCACGAATCCTGCCGGTAAATTTTTGATTTCATCGCTGTGACTCATCCAGCACGTCAAATTAGTGGGTAAGTTGACAAAAAGATCTTTGTTGCTGTCAATGAACAATTCCGATCTGCCAAATTCCCGTTCTTTACTGCCTTGGACTTTACCGCCAAAAAAATGGGCAATCGCCTGCATTCCGTAGCAAACGCCTAAAATGGGCAATCCCAATTTAAAAATCTTTTCACTAGGCATCGGAGCGCCTTTATCGTAAACGCTCAATGGTCCTCCGGAAAATACAAGCCCCTTGGGTCTGATCTCTTGAATTTGCTCAACAGAAATATTCCACGGGACAATTTTGCTGTAAACTTTATTTTCTCTAATACGGCGGGCGATTAACTGCGTATATTGCGAACCAAAATCTAAAACCAGGATGACATCCTTATTCCTGGATTTTGAAACTTTAAAAGACGCGATCCGTCTTCTTAATTTCTGCAATTTAGGCATGCTTCGGACATGGGCGGACTTTCTAATCCTAGTTTTAAATTTTTTTCTTATTTTATCTTTTTTTCTTATCTTTATTTTTTTTATTTTACGTGCCATAAAATTATTTTCCCATTCCGACTCGTTGGCCCACCTGAAAAACCTTTCCTTCGGTTTGAATAGAGGGGGCGATAATCATCTCTACATCGTGCATTTCTTTAATGTTGGAGGCCCCCAAAGACCCCATGGAAGTTTTAAGAGCGCCTACTAAATTTTGAGAACCATCGTCTACCTGCGCGGGGCCCAATAATATTTCTTCTAAGGATCCGCTTGTCCCCACATGGATCCGCGTCCCTCGAGGAAGATTCGCGTGAGAAGTGGCCATGCCCCAGTGGAAACCTCGCCCAGGGGCTTCTTTAGCGCGGGCAAAAGAAGAACCAACCATAACCGCGTCCGCTCCCGAGGCAAATGCTTTACAGATCTCGCCTCCCAACCTCATGCCGCCATCCGTAATGATGGAAACATATTTGCCTCTTCGTTTGTAAAAATAGTCGCGGGCGGCGGCCGTGTCGATGGTCGATGTCACCTGAGGGACTCCGATGCCTAGAACTCCTCTTGTCGTACACGCGGCGCCTGGCCCAATCCCTACCAATAAACCGGAAGCGCCAATCTCCATCAACTCCAAAGCAACTTCATAAGTGACGCAATTCCCAAGAATGACAGGAATCTTCGCGTCGTGACAAAATTTCTCAAGATCTAAAACCGTATATTCTTTGGCGACATGACGAACCGTGGCTACCGTTGACTGAATCACGAAAATATCGCACCCCGTTTCTTGCGCGATGGAGAAAAACTTTTTAGCATTCTGAGGGATACAACTAACAACGGCCGGGACTTTGTGAGATTTTATTTCTTGAATTCGCTCTGCGATGAGGTTTTCTTTGACGGACTTTAAATAAACACTCTGAACCAATTTTGTCGCTTCCTGCGGGGTGGCTTGAGCGATTTGTTCCAATACTTCATCGGGATTTTCATATCTGGTTTGGATTCCATCAAGATTAAGAACGGCCAGCCCCCCCAGTTTCCCCATCGCCACCGCAAACTTAACATCCACAACGCCATCCATAGCGGCAGCTAAAATAGGAACGTTAAATCTTTTACCGTCAATTTCCCACGAACTATCTACTTCGTTTGGATTAACCGTAACGGATCCGGGAACTAGAGCTATCTCATCAAATCCATAACAACGTCTCGCGCGTCGACCAATGCCAAGCCATTCTGCCATAACGATTTCCCCTTAGATTCCTTAGGCTTCAATAATTAGCTCAATAATATAGTGGCTTTTGAGGAGGATGTCAATACAAAACTGGAAAAATGTTTTGAAAATGTGTAAAAAAGGGTAAGGGCTTTCTCGCCCTTACCCTTTAGTTTGAATACCTTAAACTTGAAGATTAATACATTCCTCCCATACCACCGCCGGGTGGCATACCAGGAGGCATGGCAGAAGCACCTTCTTTTTCTGGTTTGTCCGCAATCAACGCTTCCGTTGTCAAAAGCAGCGCGGCAATACTGGCGGCATTTTGCAGCGCTGTTCTGGTAACTTTCGCCGGATCAATAACGCCGGATTCAAGCATATCGACAAATTCATCTCTGTTGATATCATATCCGACATTAATTTTCTCTCTTTTTAAACGATCGACAATAACGGATGCTTCCAGACCAGCATTCTCGACTAATTGACGGACAGGAAATTCTAAGGCTTTCTTTATAATTTCAGCCCCTGTCTTTTCATCACCTTTAAGGCCTAATTTATCTATTTCGTCAATAGCTCTTAAAAAGGCAACTCCACCACCGGGGACAATCCCCTCTTCAACGGCAGCGCGGGTGGCGTGCAACGCGTCTTCAACGCGTGCTTTCTTTTCTTTCATTTCAGTTTCCGTCGCGGCACCGACATTGATGATGGCAACACCCCCAGAGAGTTTAGCTAATCTTTCTTGGAGTTTTTCTTTGTCATAAGAAGAATCCGTACCGTCGATTTGGACCTTAAGCTGATTGATTCTTCCCTTGATATCGACTGTTTTTCCAGCGCCTTCGACGATTGTAGTGTTGTCTTTATCAATTTTAATCTTTTTGGCTCGGCCTAAATCACGCAGATCAAGGTTCTCGAGTTTAAGCCCTAAATCTTCCGTGACGGCTCGGCCACCGGTTAAGACGGCAATATCTTCGAGCATGGCTTTTCTTCGATCGCCATATCCAGGAGCTTTCACCGCGGCACAGCTCAAAGTTTTTCTTAAATTGTTAACAACGAGTGTCGCTAAAGCCTCTCCTTCGACATCTTCAGCAATAATCAAAAGAGGTCGGCCCGCTTTGGCAACTTTTTCCAAGAGAGGAAGCATTTCTTTAATATTGCCGATTTTTTTCTCAAATAAAAGAATAAAAGGTTCCTCAAGAATACACTCCATTTTTTCCATATCGGTTGAAAAATAAGGAGAAAGATATCCTTGATCAAACTGCATCCCTTCAACAATCTTGAGCTCTGTATTGATTGTCTTGGATTCTTCGACGGTAATAACCCCATCCTTGCCAACTTTTTCAAAGGCTTCCGCGATTTTTTTTCCAATCACGGTATCGCTATTGGAAGCAATGGTGGCGACTTGTTCGACTTCTTTAATATTTTTAAGATCAATTTTCTTAGAAAGAGCGCCAATCTTAGCAACGACTTTCTCAACGGCTATTTCAATGCCTCTTTTCAAAGCCATTGGATTCGCCCCAGCCGTGACGTTCCTAAGCCCTTCCCTATAAATGGCTTCAGCCAGAACTGTGGCTGTTGTGGTTCCATCGCCAGCCGCGTCGGAAGTTTTCTCAGCGACTTCTTTGACCATCTGAGCACCCATATTTTCAAAAGGATCAGATAAGTCAATTTCTTTAGCCACCGTTACGCCGTCTTTGGTAACGGTCGGAGATCCAAATTTTTTATCCAGAACAACATTACGGCCTTTTGGACCCAAGGTCACTTTCACAGCTCTAGCTAGCTGCTCAACGCCTCGCAGAATAGCCCGCCTTGCCTCTTCATTAAAAAGTAATTGTTTTGCCATTTCTTTTATTCCTCCTATCTTAGACTTTAATTTATTTTACAATTGCAAATACATCTTCTTCCTTCATAATCAGATACTCTTCACCTTCTTTGGTTGTGATTTCCGTACCACTGTATTTACCGTAAAGAATCCGATCGCCAGCTTTTAATTCCAGAGGAATAACTTTTCCATCCTCCGTTGCCTTGCCTTTACCAACAGCCACAACTTTTCCTTCTTGAGGTTTTTCCTTCGCTGTATCCGGGAGGACAATGCCCCCTTTGGTTTTTTCTTGAGCCTCTAAAGGCTTTACAACAATTCTGTCCGCTAAAGGTTTAATCTCCACAACTACACCTCCTTAGTTTAGACTAAAGACCGTTTAGTCATTGGTCTCTGGTCTTTTGTTATTCTAGCAATCTTACCAGCAGAGTGCTAATTTAACAAAAACAAAATTTTTGTCAAGTGTTTTTTATTTTGAGTCTTAATTAGGGTCGAAAAAGTACTTATTGAGAGAAATATAACGAAGACATCCCCTTGAAGACTAAATCCTTATTGATATGGTGAATTTTGCGGTAAATAAATTTTTTCATCAAGGCTGTATATCCGCCAGTCACAACCACTTGAGGCTTCCCTTTAATCCTTTCCGAGAGAAGATCAATCAGACCGCGGCTCATTGACCCATAACCATAAAAAAGCCCGCTTAAAATACTTTCCTTTGTATCTTTTCCGATCAGACTCGAAGGCGCCTTAAATTCTTCAAGACGAGGAAGCATCGCTGTTTTCGTAAAGAGCGATTCCGCGGATAATCTTAATCCCGGGACAATAATTCCCCCTTCGTAGGATCCTTTCGAAGAAACAACATCAAAAGTCGTCGCCGTCCCAAAATCAATGACAATCGCGGGGAATCCATACAAACACTTGACCGCGTAGGCGCAAACAAGACGATCTTGACCAACCTGTTTGGGGTTACGATAGTTATTTTTTATGGGAACTTTAATGTCTTGCCCGATAACCAAAGGATTAAGGGCAAGTGATTTCCTTACGACAAAGCGGACTATTTCTAAGGCCTTGGGAACGACACTACAAATAATAACGCCATCTATTAAAGGGAATTCTTTCTTAATTCTCTTCAATGCTTGACTAAGAGCTGATTTAAACTGCTCCGTCGCTAGTGAAGTGAAAATTTTATGAATTTTAAGCACACGGCTTTCCTTTAAAATCCCCAAAGAGATTGTTGTATTTCCGATATCAATGGCTAATAAAAATTTCGGCATAAAGCACCTCTGGTGTTAATACAACTCTGTTATTGCGATCCTTTGTTTATTAATTTAAACGTTTTGTTTTCTTTATCCTCGTAAAAAGTGTTGGTTGCTTCCGCTACCCATTTAAACCACGAATACAAAGAATCCGCCCTTCTCCCTGGCGTAGTGCCGGACAGATTAGAATTTTCTCTAATTAATTGTTCGATTGTTTTCTTGTCTAGAAATCTCTTTTCATGTAACAAATCAAAAGATATTTTAATTAATTTAAAATTAAGCAATAACTGCGTTAGAAAAATATTACGTTCTTCCACTGCTAAAGCTACCAATTTCTCACCGGTATCAGTTAAATAGTATTTCCCTTTTACAGACTGAACAAGATCTAAGGCTTCTGCTGCTTCTCGATAATAAGAGCTTTGCCTTGGATCAAATTGAAAGTAGTCGGAAACATCTTTGTAATTATCAATACCTTCTTTGATTTTATGAACCAATGTTATGATTTTGTTGAGGTCGTTTGCCTGAGGAATTAAATTTTTTTGCCGCACTGTACCAGCAGGCTTCAATTTAGAAAGCTCTACCTCTTTTTGCGTTACTATTTCTAATGACTTCCTTTTAACCAATTTAATGCTGTTGTAATTACCCTCTTCCACAAATTCATAAATCCAAAAGTTATAAATTCTATTTTTAGTATCATAAGTAAAAAATATAGGGACCACTTTCTTGGACGAAGCCAAATTTCTAAAATTCCGATACGGGTAATAAAGCTGCCTAATAAGAAAGTCTTTGGGGGTATTTATCTTAGCTTCTATGAGGTAAATTGAATCCGGTCCCTCCAACCCCAAATCAACTTCCATTTGAACAGAAGAAACATCAATCTTCACATTAGATACCATAAATGAAAAACTACCGCTGCGTTCTCTGCCTCTAATTGAAGGATACAGAGACTTTTCTCCAACTACATCCTCTAGCCCACCCGAATTGACACTATAATCCACATACTGCATTTCTCCCAAGCCACGAGCTGCCGTCAACAGAGGAAATGGAATTCTTGAAATATGCTTTTGCGCCTTTACAATCTTTTCTAAAACATGGAATCCATTTCCTCTAACAATGGCATATTTCCCCTTTGTTACGGGCAATAAAAAATACCCATATTTCTTAAAAATCGGTGGCAAATCGGCCAAGCTATCTACTTTGGCCATATTTCGTGGCTCATGATGTGCAATTTCCTTAATTTCATCTGCAGTAATAAAGTGCAAATCTTGGGTCACATCAAGAGCCTTGGCAATGAATATTTTCTCCCAAAGAGGATAAATTTGTTTCATAGAGGTTTTCTAAATACAAATAGATGTTCGTGCACTATTAGAAGAAAATCTTTATCCTGCGCATTCCAATATCTGGTCGCGCTGCAATTATGTTGAAGCTTTATGACATCTTCCTTTAGTATAAAACCCGTCTTTAAAAATTCTTGCATCACATTAAAAGCCAGTGGGACAAAATATCGATGACGACGGGTATCGCCCATTAAGACGGCACAATATTTACCAGGCTTCAATACGCGCCAGAATGTTTTAGCAACTAGACTGATTTGCTCACAAAATTCTTGCAAATTATTTATACGGGATAAATCACCCTCTACGTCTCTATTTCCATAACGCACAATATCCATATACGGCGGATGAGTTGCAATAAGATCTATTGAACAATCTGATACCTCTTTTAAATATCTAGCATCCCCAATATTAATCTGCGGCTCATATATTTCACATTGAATATCAAAATTACATGTATTGCTGGCTAAATCGACGACTTCAGGATGGATGTCAAAACCAATTCCGCGACGTTTAAGAATTTTGGTTTCGATCATCGTAGTACCACCGCCAACCATCGGGTCAAGGACAATATCTTTTTCCTGTGAATACAAAAGAATAATATTGCGAGCAACCTGCGGAGCCCAATTGCCACGGTATTTTGAACTATGCGTAGCCCAATGGCCGCGTTCCGGGAAAGACCAAACGCTGGTGGATTCTAATTTATCTGGAAGAACGTCCAAAGAAATGGTGCTCACATCAATCCTTTAATAATTCATGACCAAAATTTCATTAATCGCACCTCGCCCTTCAGCCTGGCAATTGATCATGCGCGTTGCTTTAAGTCGTTCTATTGTATAATTACGTTTAAATAAATTATCAAAAAAATTATCTTCAATGTCATTATTTTTGGGGTCCGAATTACTTAAAATTACTTTGGCATCCCTTCGGGTCAACTTATCACAGATTTCTTTTAACCTGCGTTGATCGCTGTCATTGAACCCCTCTTTAATATAGCCCGTAAAATTTGCTGTTTTTGAAATAGGTCTATACGGTGGGTCAAAATAAACTAAAGAGTTCTTGTCTGCTTTATCCAAACAGCGAGAAAAATCTGCACATTCAATTTCTGCATTTTTTAATACTTCATGCACGGCCAATAAATTCAGTTCGTCACAAATCTTGGGATTCTCGTATTTACCAAAAGGCACATTAAATAATCCTTGTGAATTTACCCTAAATAATCCGTTAAAACAGGTCTTGTTCAAAAAAATCATTAGTGCTGAGCGGCGAATGACATGGTTTCTTATTTTCTTGCTGATAAACTCATTATAATTTGATCTACAAGAATAAAAAAAATCTTCACGGCCGATTTTAGAAAAACTCTTATACTCCTTGTCTAAAACTCTTAACTCTGCTATTAAACTACCCACTGAATCTCGTATGACCTGATAAGCGGTGACGATTTCAGGATTAATATCATACAAAAAAGCCTTATTCATTTTATATTCCTGTGCTAACCAAAAAAATACAGCTCCTCCTCCTAAAAAAGGCTCAAAATATTTTTCAATTCTTTTATTTGAAACAAACTCAGAAGGCAGGAACTCTTTAATCTGGTTGATTAACTGTCCCTTGCCGCCAGCCCACTTTAGAAATGGCTTAGCTTGTCTTTCCGTTGTAATCATTTAAACCTCAAAACTTGGTATCGTCGTCACCACCACTCCCTGCACTTGAAAATCCTTGGTTAACACGATTGGCTGGTGGTTTTTATTTTTTGACCTTGGTTTTAAAATAAACGTTTCACCGCCTATCCGAAATTCTTTAATGGTGGCCTCATCATCGATGAGAGCCACTACCGTGTCCCCGTCTTTCGCGGTTGTCTGCTGACGCACTAAAACTAAATCGCCGTCCTCAATTCCCTTTTGACCCCGCCCTGGGCCAGGAAGGTCCATCGAGTCGCCTTTGGCTTTGAGTAAAAAATATCTGTGAGGAGGCTTGGCTAATTTTATACTGACGGAAATTTGGGCCTGCACGTTTTCTTCGGCAAGCATCGGAGCACCACAGGCAACCATCCCGACCAAAGGAACATCCACTGTTTGGGCGCGGGCGGTATCTTCTTCTAAATTTTTAATAAATTGAAGACCTCCATTTTCTTTGCGGCGCAACGCGCCTTTTTTAATTAATTTATCAACGATTAACGACGCGGAACGTGGCGATTTGTAACCAAGAGACGACATTAATTCGCGCATGGAAGGAACGCGGCCGACGCGCATGAGGGAATTGCGAATCTCACGAATGGCTCGCCTCTCGGAGAAACTGAGGGCTTCTAATTCTTTACCCCGTAAAGCTGTCGATAAAACGGGAAAAACTTCTTTCCGGGGTTTATGGCTGACGGCTGTTGGCATGTATACAGTATTATACGATTAAAACAATTTTGTCAATATTTTTTTAAAATTCCTTTTTGAGTTCTTTAATCTTATCTCTCATCACCGCTGCCTTTTCAAATTGAAGATTTCGCGCGGCTAATTCCATTTCCCTCTCGAGCTCCGAAACAAACTGAGTGAAGGCGTACTCTTCTTCTCCTTGTCCGACTACATTTAACATTAAGTCTTGAGCTTTCTCTTCCGCGAATTGTTCAATCCCTTCATGAATCGCTTTCTTAATTGTCCGCGGCGTGATTTTATGTTTTTTATTAAATTCCAACTGAATCTTGCGCCGCCGTTGACATTCCTCGATCGTTCCTTTCATCGCCGTGCTCACTTTATCCGCGTACATAATAACAAACCCGTTAACGTTGCGCGCGGCTCTTCCGGATATCTGAATAAGCGAAACTTGCGAACGCAAGAATCCTTCCTTATCGGCGTCAAAAATAGCCACCAGCGAAACTTCCGGTAAGTCGAGCCCTTCTCTTAGAAGATTCACCCCCACCAGACAATCAAATTTCTTAAGCCGCAAATCCATTAAAATCTTAGAACGGTCAATAGTTTGAATGTCGGAATGGAGATATTTCACCTTAACCCCCTGTTCTTCCAAATACTGGGCCAAATCCTCCGACATCCGTTTTGTCAAAGTCGTTACTAAAACTCGTTCATTATTTTTGGATCGATTTTTTATCTCTTTTAAAAGATCCTCGATCTGTCCTTGGGTCGGTCTCACTTCAATAGGCGGATCGACAATACCCGTGGGGCGGATAATCTGTTCGACAAGATTCCCCTGACATTCCTTTCGCTCAAAAGGCCCAGGGGTCGCTGAGACATAAATTCTTTGTTTGATTATTCCCGAAAATTCCTGAAATTTTAAGGGACGATTGTCCAGACAAGAAGGAAGCCTAAACCCATATTCAACCAGCGTTTCTTTGCGCGATTTATCTCCCTCGTACATTCCATTGAGCTGAGGAATGGTGACATGAGACTCGTCAATGAGAAGCAAAAAATCTTCCGGGAAATAATCCAACAAACAAAAGGGCCGACTTCCCGGAGGCCTCCCCGAAAGAGCCCGCGAATAATTTTCAATCCCATGACAATGGCCCACTTCCTTTAACATTTCCATATCGTAATGTGTCCGCGCGTTAAGCCGCTCTGCCTCCAGGAGTTTTCCTTGAGCATTCAATTGACTTAAACGTTCTTTCAACTCCTCTTCAATCTCTTTGAGCGCTGTTTCAATCCGAGGAGAGGAGATCATAAAATGTTTGGCTGGATAAATAGCGATCTTTTTAAGTCTACTGATTTCTTTCCCTGTCAAAGGATCAATTTGACTAATTTTTTCGATACAATCCCCGAAAAAACGAATCCGGAGGGCATCTTGCCTGTAAGCGGGAAAAACTTCCAGCGTATCTCCCCGGACTCTTATTTTCCCGCGGCTAAAATCGTAATCATTGCGTTCATATTGAATGTCAATCAGTTTAAGAAGGACTTGATCTCGATCAATAGTCTCTGTTTCCTCTAAATAAAGCAAAGATTCCTCATAATCTCGTGGAGAGCCTAAGTTATAAATGCAGGAGACGCTGGCAACAATAATAACGTCTCGCCTGGTCATCAAAGACGCGGTCGAGGAAAGTCTTAAACGGTCCAGCCTGTCGTTAATGGAGGAATCTTTCTCAATGTAGACATCCGTCTGCGGGATATACGCCTCGGGCTGATAATAATCGTAGTAACTGACAAAATATTCGACGGCATTCTGAGGGAAAAATTCTTTAAATTCGCTGTAAAGCTGAGCGGCGAGGGTTTTATTGTGCGAAAGGACTAAGGTGGGACGATTTATTTTTTCAACAACATTAGCCAGGGTAAATGTTTTCCCGCTTCCCGTGACCCCTAAAAGCACTTGGGCCTTCTCTCCCCTCTGAATCCCTTTCACTAATCCTTCGACCGCTTCCATCTGTTCGACAACAGGTTTAAAAGGGCTCTTCAGGACGAATCGATCCATGGGTGCCATAGGAATTCCTCCCCCTCGACGGGGGAGGTAAGGTGGGGGTGGGGTGAAGAGGCAAAATATCCAATTTTATCACCCTTCCCTAGCCCCTCCCGTCGAGGGAGGGGAATATTATCCCGAACTTACGTTAATTTAGACATCCAACAATTCTTGAATATGTTTAAAAATTCGCTCCGCGGCTTTATTATTTTTGTAATGATAGAAAGTTTTAAAAAAGAAGGAGTTCGCGGTTAAGTAACGGATTTCCACTTCAGTCGTTTTATCCTGGGTTTCTCGCAAATAGACATTCAACCGCGTGTAACGAGTTCCGATAAAAAGAGACGTTTGGCGGATTTCCGTAAAAAGAAGAATTTGACGCGCGGAAGATTCTATTGTCGTGCCGCGCTCGTACTCTGAAGGGTGGGTTGTTTTAGCGATTGTCCAGCCAAACTTTTCAAGAGTTTCGGTGACGGCCTTTAAATTTCGGTCAAAGTCGGCAATCAATATTTTTTTGTAAGGATTTTTATCCACGATATATCCGGGGATACGCGTCGTGGAACAACCCGTGAAAATAAGAAGGAATAAACAGTAAGTAAGAATTTTTTTCATTTTTAGATACCCCCTACTGATTTCCTTCGCTTACGCTACGGAAATCAAAACGCTTGGGGTTAATCACCCCGCATGCGGGGTGATTAACAAATTTTCCCATGTTTATACGGCCGATTTTTATTTTTAAGTGCCTTTTGGTAAATTTCTTCTTCCATATCGATATTCAATCCGCCGCACAAATCGAGCAAACGAATAAAAGTATCCGCCAATTCTTCTTTAAAATTCGCGTCATCTTGATGGCGGTGGGCCTCCATGGCCTCAGCTAACTCGGTGACAATAAGCATGAGCGCCTCGCCAATATTGCGGGGAGAATCCCAAAACCCTTTTTCTTTGGCAATGTTGTGACATAATTGGGATAATTCGTTGAGTGATCTTCCCTTGATTTCTGTATCTTGCACTTTAAGCTCCTTTCTCTAAAAACTCCTGCATATCTTTAGGTAAATCGCAGAATATCTTTATTTTTTCACGCGTCACGGGCTGAGTACATTCTAACGCTTGCGCGTGAAGAGCGACACGCCTGAATTTCAAAAAATAATCACGAGCAAAGGCATATTTTCGTTCGCCAACCAAAGGATGCCCTATTTCTTTAAATTGAATACGGATCTGATTTGTCCGCCCCGTGATTGGCTCTACTTCTACTATACTAAAATGTTTTTTTATTTCAAGGACTTTATATCGAGAGATGGCTAAGCGTCCGGGAGGGTGCCGGCGAAAATGTTGATCGTGAGGATTATAAATGATACTTTTAATTTCTCCGCTTTTTTGAGCGAGCGCTCCATGGATAAAAGCGACATACTTCTTTTTAACCTGCCTTCTCTTAAAAGCCTCCATCATAAGCTGTTGATTGTGTTTACCTTTGGCAAAAAGAATTACGCCTGATGTTTCTCGATCAAGTCTATGACAAGGATACAGCCTGACGGATGATTTAAGTTGTTCATTAACGCGCTCAACAAGAGTATCTGTTTCTTCCCGCGGGGAAGGAATCACTAAAAGACCAGCGGGTTTATTAAAAACAATATACTCTTGATCTTCGTATAAAATTGCGATAGGATTTTTCAACACGACAAATTTTAACGTTCTTCCGGCTCTACAGTTTCAGGATTAGGATAGACTTGATCTTGAATAAGGCTTGTGAGGTAATTGAGTTTCCGTATTAACATGATTGGAAAAACAATAATCCAAAGCTGAAAAGCTAAAGAAAGCAAAACTTGCAATTTTGAAAAAGTAAAAGTGATGTTATCTTCCATTTTTTATTCCCATTAATATTTTTTAAGCCACGTTATTTATCCGCATATATTCCGCGATACTTTCCGCGTCTTTAGCCGAAATCTCATTAAAAAAGATAGCCGCGTAGTAAGCGTTCTCTTCCTTGATTGGTTCGATACGAACAACGACCCCCTGGCAAGAAATTTTCTTGGTCGTATTTTTTCCGTTTTTCTTAAAGGAAAGCAACAGATGAATATCGAGCTTGGTCATGAGCGCCAAGGGCTTTTGAATACGGCAATAAACACCGCTGCGGCTGATATTCCTCGTCTCCGTGACAATATCTCCGCCTTCCTGGCAAATTTTGATAGGGACATTGTTTTCCAAACGAGAATGTTTTCGGCGTTCAATGGTCGATGCTCGCGCGATCACTTAAGTCTCCTTAGGGGCAGCGGCTTCCACAGTCTCTTTTTGGGAAGCTTTCTTAAAACAATTTTTATTACAGTAATATGTTCCATTACGGTAATAACGTTTTTTCCTTTTCAGAATTTTTTTGCACGCGGCACAATTTTTACCGATGACCGGCGTTTCCGTTGCTTGATCAGCCATAAATTTTTAAACTCCTTTCACATCCTTACAATGGTGTTAACTGCAGACATTTTTGAATTTGTTTTTGTGTATAAATAAAATTTTTATCTTGAATAAATTCTAAACCTACTTGATACCGCTCTGTGAATGGGATTCTTTGGATCCAAACTACTTGGGAACGACATTCAACCACTTGTTCGTGACTTAATTGAATTTTTAACAGAACTTCCGTATGAAGCGGCAAAAAAGAAGTGCTATTAAGCCGCATACCCCCTTCACTAATATCGCAAGACAAAGCCCCCCTTTGCTCTTCCCAATCCTTTAAACGGCATTGGACAGGCTGGGCTAATCGAATACGGTTAAAATTCCTTCTTTCTGAAGATTCCACTTTTTCCATATAGATCCCTCTTATATCCCTTTGAACATGGGGCATTATACCATAATCTTTTAAGCTGACAATTATTTTGTTCGCGCATAAAAATAACCGCGGATTGTAACTCATAGTGCGACAACTTTAGATCTCTTACAAAAACTGTCGCTTTGTAAGTATTCTTCAGCCGCTTGGTTGGCTGTCTTGTATCCCAGTATCTTCCTGGGGTAATTATTCATCCA